>JGI24820J26691_1000583_pt1 | contig 11132 bp, 8 predicted proteins | sample METZYME_5_50m_FD_26691 | JGI IMG/M metagenome (IMG submission 26691) | reverse complement strand
CCAGCAAGTATAACAATTGCCATAGCCCAACCAAAGCCTGCACCTAAACCGTAAGCAATACTCTCTGTAAACATTAAATCTTTTTCTACCATAAATAGTGAGGCGCCTAAAATAGCACAATTAACAGTAATTAAAGGTAAAAACACACCAAGTGCATTATAAAGAGCTGGAATGTACCTATCTAAAAACATCTCTAATATCTGAACCGCTGCTGCTATAACACCTATATAACTTATTAACTCTACAAATTCCAGATTAGTGTTCGGAAGCCCAGCCCAAGTTAAAGCTCCTTCTCTTAATACATAGTTATAAATAAGATTATTTAAAGGAACAGTAATAGCACATACAACTATAACAGCAATGCCAAGACCGAATGCGGCATCTATCTTCTTTGAAATTGCAAGGAAGGTACACATGCCTAGAAATAAAGATAGAGCAATATTTTCTATAAAAACAGTATTAATAAAAATATTCAGATAGTGTTCAAACATTTAACTCTCTTTTTTCAAGATTGGGTGTAACTGAATGTTTAGATAAATCAAACTCATCTTCCTCAATTTGATCATTGTTATATCCACGAATCAGCCATATAAAAAGACCAATAATAATAAAAGAACTTGGCGGCAAAAGAAGAAGATTATTTGTTGGGTACCATTCACCAAATATTGGTATACCAAATAGTGAGCCAGCTCCAAACAGTTCACGTATAAATGCAACACCAATTAGAATTATGCTATATCCAATACCATTACCAAGACCATCTAAAAAACTCACAAAAGGTTTTTCTTTCATTGCAAAAGCTTCAGCTCTGCCCATAACAATACAGTTTGTAATAATAAGTCCAACAAAAACTGATAATTTCTTACTTGTCTCATAATCATAGGCTTTCAATAACTCATCAACCAAAATTACTAGTGTCGCAATTATCGTCATTTGGACAATAATTCTTACAGAAGATGGGATATAGTTTCTAATTATTGAGATAAATAGGTTTGATAGAGATACTACAGATGTTAAGGCTACACACATAATGAGTGTGACGTTTAAATTACTTGTAACTGCTAATGCAGAGCAAATACCCAAGATCTGAAGTGTTATAGGATTTTCTTTCACAAGAGGGTTAATTAGAACTTCTTTATATTGTTTAAGAGCCATAATCTAAGTTCTCTAAAAGTTTTAAATAACCACTATCACTGAACCAGTATTGAATCATATTAGAGACACCCTTGCTCGTTAGGGTTGCTCCTGACAAACCATCAACCATATAAATTGAATCATCCATATTTTGATCAACTGCTCCTTTAATCACTTGAAGCTGAACATCACCAGTTTTATAAATCTTTTTTCCAACCCATATATCTTTCCAATTTGGATTATCTACTTCCCCACCAAGACCTGGAGTTTCTTTATGCTCATAAAACTCTATACCAACAACTGTATTAAAGTCATTCTCAATTGCAATATATCCATAAAGCGTTCCCCACAAACCATAGCCTCTAATTGGAAGAATTAATTTATCTATTTCATTATCTTTTTTGGAGAAATATATTTTTCCTATATTCTCTCTATTTTTTATAATTGCAATATCCTTATCAGCTGGTACAGGTTTTGATTGATCAGGAAACCTAAGAGATTTTAGTTGATCGTAATTGTCTAGATCAAAATCTTTGTATTCACTAAAAACATTACCTGTATCAAAGTCTAAAAAACGAATCTCAAGATTTCTAAACTGCTCTTCAATACTTTTAGAATCATCATATAGATTTGCTGCCTCTAAAATCTTTATTCTCTTATCATTTAACTTATTAGTATTCTGCTGATCTCTTAATGACACAGCAGTAAAAGAAACGAATAGAGAGCATAAAAGACAGACGACTAAAGTTACTCCTAATGTTTTTAATACAGTTTCGTTCATATTGCTTCTCTATATTTAATTTTCTTATTAAGATTATTATTTACTACTAAATGATCTATGACTGGTGCAAGTAGGTTAGCAAAGAGAATCGCTAACATCATTCCCTCTGGAAAAGCAGGATTAACAACTCTTATGAGGACTACTGTAACTCCAATAACTATCCCATAAATCCATCTCCCCTTATTAGTACCTGAACCGGAGACTGGTTCTGTCGCCATAAATATTAAACCAAAAGCAAAACTTCCAATTACTAAATGCCAGTAAAAAGGAACATTAAACATGGGGTTAGTATCTGAGCCTATTATGTTGAATAATGAGCTTGTAACAATCATACCTATTAAAGTACCTAATATGATTCTAAACGAGGCAATTCTGGTCATTAACAAGATTACTGCTGCAATTGAAATTGCAATTACTGAAGTTTCACCAACCGATCCAGGTATATTTCCAGCAAAAGCATCAAACCAGCTATATTTATCATTTAATCCTGGTACACCTGACTCGGCCGCTATACCAAGTGGTGTAGCTCCAGAATAACCTTGAGGAACAACCATTTGATCGCTGAGACCAGAAATCCATACTTTATCACCTGAAATATCTGAAGGATAAGCAAAATATAGGAATGCTCTTCCTGTTAATGCTGGGTTTAAGAAATTTTTACCAGTCCCTCCAAAAATCTCTTTACCAATGACAATACCAAATGTAATACCAAGTGCTGCTTGCCAAAGAGGGAGATCTGGTGGACAGCTTAAAGCAAATAATACAGATGATACAAAAAAGCCTTCATTGACTTCATGTTTCCTAATGATAGCAAATAAAATTTCCCAGGAAATACCAACCAAAAATGTAGTGGCATAGATTGGAATAAAGTAAACAGCTCCAAACCAAATTTTATTAATAAAACTATTTGGATCATATCCAAAAATACTAACAAGATAATGGTGCCAATCACCAGTGTTTGGTGTATCTATTAAAGCTAAATATTCAAGGGACTGATTACCGATATTGTACATACCAAAAAACATCGCTGGAAAGGTTGATAGCCAAACAATAACCATCATTCTTTGAATGTCTAATGCGTCTCTTACATGGATTGGATTCTTTGTTTTGTTTCTAGATAAAAAGAATAAATTTTCGAAAATATCATATATAGGAAAATATTTTTCAGCCACACCACCTTTTGAAAAAGTGGGTTTAACATCATCAAAAATATTTCTAAGATATTTCATTGTAATTCTTTATAAATTAATTCTAAATTTTCATCCAAAATAGAGCAGTAATCATATTTACTAGGACATACATAACTACATAGGGATAAATCTTCTGGAGCCAACTCTAAAACACCAAGTTTTAAAGCATTTTCAATATCCTTTACAACTATAGACTTCAATAATTGAAGTGACATGATATTGAGTGGCATGACTTCTTCATATGCTGCAACAGGAACAATGCCTCTATTACTTCCATTTAAAGCAGTATTAAATTGAAATTCATCTGGCTTAATCCAACTGGAAACAAAAGCACCTAGTTTTGAGTGTAGTTTTGATCCTGGCATTAACCAGTTCATAAATGTGTCAGGTACTACATCTGAAATAGCTGATACCTGATTATGATAGAAACCTAAAAAAGATATTGAATCATTTATTTCATATCCATTTAGGACTGATCCTGAAATAAGTCTTGAATTATCAGAAATATTTCCTGCAACTAATTCCCTACAATCAGATCCAATTCTTGCCTTTACAACCTTAGGTTCAATTATAGAAGGTCCTCCTATAGAGATATATTTACTAGTTCGTATCTTGTTATTAATTGCAAAATCACCGAAAGATAAAAGGCCTTGTCCATCTAAATACCAACATTTTGAGTCTATATCCACTGGCTTTATAAAATGTATATGAGTACCACTTAACCCTGCGGGATGTGGACCATTGAATTTATGATAGTTAATACCATCTATAAAATTTTTGAATTTATCATTTTGATAACAAACATGAATATTGCAATCAAATGTTTCCTTTAATTTAATTAACGATTCATTAAATAACTCCAATTCATCACTTATATAGATAAATGGATCTACAGAAAGAGGATTGGTATCGCAAATATTAATGAAGATATCATTTGGTATATCGTTTAATTTCGGGGATTTATTAAAAGGTCTAGTTCTAAAATAATTTATTACGCCAAATTCATATAGATTTTTTATTAAATCATTAGTATTTACGTTTTCTATATCAACTTGTGTTTCACTATCTGAAATCTCTATCTCAATGCTAATGAATCTTCTTTTTTCACCCCTGTTAATGGATTTAACAATACCAGCTGCAGGCGATACAAAAAATACGCCTGGATTTTTTTTATCTTCAAATAATTTTGAACCTATATATACTTCATCACCTTCATTGACCATCATTGTAGGTTTCATTCCTACAAAATCAGGACCCAAAAGACCAACATGGGATATCTTTGTTGAATCGGAGATGGTTCCGTCAGGACTTCCTGAAATTGGAATATCTAGACCTTTTTTTAAGTTATACAACTTTTACTTCCTATCTTAAAAAAACGTTTGAATTATAGTATTTAAAGCCTTTTAATACTAATAATTTCAATCATTTACGGGCAATCTTAATAAATTAATACCAGCAATATTTTTAACTAAATTTACGACTTGTACAGAATAACCATATTCGTTGTCATACCAACAATATAGGGTAATTTTATTATCAGAAACGATAGTAGCTTGTGAATCAATTACTGAAGCAAAAGGACTGGAATAAAAATCAGAAGATACAATCTCAGTCGAGTTCACAAAGCCAACTATTTCTCTATATTTTGAATTGAAGGCTGTTAATCTTAAAAATTCATTCACATCATCTTTATTTAAATCATTTTTTTCAACTGTAAGAGACATAACAGCTAGACTCACATTCGGTGTTGGAACTCTGATAGCATTTCCAGTTAACTTGCCAGTTAACTCCGGAAGAGCTTTAGAAACAGCCTTTACTGCTCCAGTTGAGGTAATTACCATGTTAAGAGCAGCACTTCTCCCCCTTCTGTCTTTCTTATGATAATTATCAATAAGATTTTGGTCGTTGGTGTAAGCGTGAACAGTTTCAATATGCCCACCTTTGATAGAATATTTTTTATTAATTATGTCGAGAACTGGAACTATTGCATTAGTAGTACAAGAGGCAGCAGAAATAATTTTATCCGATTCATTGAGAATATCATTATTAATTCCATTAACTATATTTTTAATTCCTCCTTTTCCTGGAGCTGTTAGAACTACCTTACTTGCACCTGTGCGAAGATGACTTGATAAACCTTTTTCATCCTTCCAAACACCAGTGTTATCTATCACTATTGGATTTTCAATACCATAATCTGCATAGCTAAATTCATCCGGATTATTTGCATAGATTATTTGTACAGGATTACCATTAATGACCAGTGTATTTGTTTCATTATCAACTCTAATTGTTCCGTGGAATGAGCCATGAACTGAATCTCTTCTTAATAAACTAGCCCTTTTTAAAAGATCATTTGTATCGGACCCTTTTCTAACTACAATACCTTTGAGTCTGTAATAATTTCCAGGACCGGTCATTTGGGCCATAATTCTTGAAACTAGTCTTCCTATGCGACCAAAACCATAAAGCACTATATCTTGAGGCTTAGTTGGCCTACTTTGGTTAATTTCTTTTAAGGGATCTAAAATAAATAATTTTATATGCTCATCTATATTAGGTTCATCTAAAGACTTATTTGCTTTCATGAAATCAACTACAATTTCTCCTAAGTCTATTTCGCAGTCATTAATATTTTGAAGTTCTATCCGTTGAAGAAAAGGATATGTTTCGAGTTCTGAAATCTCAGTATCTTCAACTCTCCTTATAAATCTATGAGCTTTCATAATTTCAATTGGAGATTGATTAGTTAAAGAGTGGCCATACATCAAAACATTTACTCCGTTCCTGTACAATCTACCTATAATAGGAACCATTAATTCGGCTAAACCCTCTCGCCATTTCCAATCACCAAAGAAATCATCTGGTTTATCTCTTTGTCTGAGATCAGGATTTTTTGTAAGGTCAGCCATTAAGAATTATTAAATTTTTTCAAATGAAAATGTGAATTGCCAAATTGAGAATCAATAGCTATAAATCTCTTTAAGTAATGGCCAATTGACATCTCTTCACTAACGCCCATACCCCCATGAAGCTGAACAGCATCTTCACCTACTTTTTTCCCTGAAATGCCAACTTGAGACTTAAGAGCAGCTACAGAACGATACTTAGAATCATTATTTTCATGAACATCAATCATAGATTTATATAAGAGAGACTTGCATAATTCAGACTCAATAAACATATCAACCATTTTATGTTGTAAAACCTGAAAATTACTTATTGGTTGACCAAATTGTTCACGACTTTTTGTATATTCAACAGTTTTGAGATAGCAAGATTCCATAGAACCCACTGCCTCGGCAGAAACGCATAGTGTTCCATAATTAATTGCGTCTTTCATTAATAATTCTGCTTCATCACCAGATGAAACTACATGATCCGCTTCAACTGAAACATTCTCAAAATTTAGCTGAGAAATCCTTCTATCATCTACTGTTTTAAAATTATTGACAGATAAGCCTTTTGTATTCTTATCAATGATAACAATTTTCATATCATCATTATGAGAGGCAGTAACAAGAAAATGATCAGCATTTGGACCATTGAGGACTAGATTTTTTGTTCCATTTAAAACAAGAGAATCATCTCCATCTAAAGTGCAACTAAGATTTTTATAATCATAATTCCTGTTATGTTCCATATAGGCAAGTGATATTTGTTCATCACCTGAAATAAGTTTTGAAATATATTCATTTTTTTTATCAAAATTAGAGTTATCTAAGATAAAGCCAGAAAGAACGATATTACTAAGATACGGCTCTAAAACAAGAAATTTACCAAACTCTTCAAACAAAATTGATAGTTCAATTGGACCAAAATCAAAGCCTCCAGAATCGCTTTTAAACGGCATTGCTAGCCAACCCTGTTCGGCAAACAATTTCCATTTTTCACTATCGAAACCTGATTCTGTATTTATGAAATTTTCTCTATCATAAAAATCGTAATCAGAATTACAAAATTTTTGGATCTGTTCCCTTAAAAGATTTTGTTCATCAGAAAAATTTAAATTCATTAGACACCTAAAACAAACTTCGAAATAATATTTTTTTGAATTTCGTTACTACCTCCATAGATAGTTACTTTTCTCATATTTAAATATTTTGATAAGGCATCATTTGTATATTCCGGTCCGTTAGGTTTTACGTTAGAACCATAGCCATCAGGACCTCCATAAGGAATAGCAAATTCACCTGCTGCTTCAACATAAAGTTCTGTCAACCTCTGCTGAATCTCTGTACCTTTAATTTTCAAAATAGACGATTCAGCGCCTGGGTTACCACCACCCTCTAAAGCTGAAAGCAATCTAAGCTCAGTAAACTCTAAAGCCATAATATCAATTTCTAGTTGAGATACTTTTGCAATAAGGTCTTCATCACCTAGATCTTTTGAAATTTCTTTTAATCTCTCAAGTTGTCTCTTAGAAGCTCCAACACCAGCTATACCAAAACGTTCATGTGCTAAAAGAAATTTTGCATAGGTCCATCCTTTACCTTCTTCACCTATTAAATTCTCGGCTGGCACTTTTACATCAGTAAAAAATACTGAATTGACCTCGTGATCACCGTCAATAGTAATAATAGGTTTAACCTCAATTCCAGGTGAATTCATATCTATAAGAAGAAAAGAAATTCCCTCCTGTTTTTTCCCAGATGAATCAGTCCTAACAAGACAAAAAATCCAATCAGCATTTTGCGCTAAAGTAGTCCATGTTTTTGAACCATTTACTATATAAAAATCTTTACCATCTTCATTTACTAGCTCAGCTTTTGTTTTTAATGATGCTAAATCTGAACCTGAGCCGGGTTCTGAATATCCCTGACACCACCAAGTATCAAAGTTTAAAATATCAGGCAGAAATCTATCTTTTTGTTCTTGATTTCCAAATGTATAAATAACAGGCCCAACCATACTTACACCAAATGGAATAAGTGTCGGGCAGCCAGCTAAGCCAAGCTCGTTTTGAAAGATATAAATTTGCGCAGGTGTCCATCCAGTTCCACCATATTCTACTGGCCAGTTATACCCCATCCAACCCTTATTAGACAACGATTTATGCCAGTCAACTATATCGTCTTTTGTTAACGGCTCACCATTTTCGACTTTTTCAGCTACATGTTTTGGGTATTCATTTGCTAAAAAGCTTCTAACCTCATCTCTGAATTCTAAGTCTTTTGCAGAAAAGCTTAATTCCATAATATATTTCCTATAAATGATTACTTATAATGAGCACTTATTATACAAGACACCAGATTGAAAAAACAGAATAAAGAAAACTTTAAATCTATTATTAATTCTTTAGAAAATGGTCAAAAAACATTGTTTATTTGTTCATCTAATGAAGAAATTGATTATATCCATTCAAAACTATTAAATGATATTTCTAAAACTAATATTGTGCGTTTCTATGATCGAGAAATATTACCCTATGACCACTTTTCAACACCAGATGATGTTATTAAAAATCGCATTGATCAATTACTTAAGTTAAAGGATGCAAATCTGATATTAACTTCTCTAAAAAATACATTTGAATTCTATCCAGATTATGAATTTTATGATTCTCTCAAAACCTTTAAAACTGGTGATAAATTAACAATTTCTGAATTAAAAGATATTTTAGAGTTGTTAAATTATAAAAGGGTTGAAAAGGTCTCGTCCTTAAATGAATATTCTCATAGAGGTGGCATTGTAGATATTAACTCCAGCAGGTATAAAAATCCTTTAAGAATAGATTTTTTTGGAGATAACATTGATTCAATAAGAGAATTTAACATCAAAACTCAAAGATCAATTTCAGAAATTAATACATTTAGATTAAATTCAGGCTATGAAATACCACTAAATAAAGATGTGATTGATGATTTCAAAGAAAAGTGGAGAGATGAATTTCCTGATACAGATGAACGAACATCTTCATTCTTTTGCAATCTAAATAAAAAAAATCTTCCAGAGGGTTATGAAAACTTTTTATCAATTCTTATTAAAGAACCCAAAAATTTCTTCACTTTAGTAAATTGTGATCAAATTTATATGTCCAATTCTTCAAATATTAAGAATTATAACCAATTTATTATTGAAAGATTTGAGGATGAAAATAATGGATCAAGAGAATTGATAGCACCATCACGACTTTTCTTTAATGTCCAAGATGAAATAGGAAGACTNAATNTAGAACAAATTTATATAGAAAATAGATATTTCTCAAAGGAAAATATTAATAAAAAATTAGAAGTAAAAACTGAAATCTCAGATCAATACATAAATTATGATAATTCGTTACAAATAGATGATTTAGTAATTCATGAAGATTATGGTTTAGGTGTATTTAAGGGTTTAAAAACAATAAAGACTAGTAAAAATGTAAATGAATATCTTTGCCTCGAATACAAGAATGGAGAGCTCTTATATGTTAAGACATATAACTTTAATGTACTTTCAAAGTTTCATAAAAAAACTGATGATGTAAAGCTAGATTCTCTTTCAAATACTAACTGGTCAAAGAAAAAAGAAAAAGCTAAAGCCAGAATCTATGATCATGCAACAGAAATTCTCAAAATTGAATCTGAGAGACTAAAAGCAACATCTCATTGTTTAAGAGTCACAGATAAAGATTATTCTTCATTTTTAGAAGAATTTCCTTTTAATGATACAAAGGATCAAGAAATTGTTTCAAAAGATATAAGACAGGATTTGGCTTTAATAAAACCAATGAACAGATTGCTTTGTGGTGATGTTGGATTTGGAAAAACAGAAATTGCTATGAGAGCAGCATTTATATCTGCTTTTTCTGGTAAACAAACAATCATTTTAAGTCCAAGTACAGTTCTTACAGAACAACATTACGTTTCTTTCATGGAAAGATATAAAAACTTTCCTATAACAATAGAGAAACTTTCAAGGAACACAGGGTTAAAAAATAAACAAGCTCTGTATCAAGATTTCAATAATAAGAAAATTGATATTTTAATTGGTACCCATGCTTTGTTTAATGAAAACCTATCATTTACAAATGTTGGACTAATTGTCGTAGATGAAGAACACAGATTTGGTGCAAAACAGAAAAATCTAATAAAAAATAAACAGCTATCAACTCATATTTTATATATGTCAGCCACACCTATACCAAAAACAATGAATATGGCCTTTTCAGGTTTAAAAGATTTTTCATTTCTTTCTACCCCGCCTCCAAAAAGATTATCTATAAAAACTTTCTTAGAAGTAGAAAATAATACAATTATAAAAGAATCACTTAATCGTGAGTTTAATAGAAACGGGTGCTCTTTCTTTATTGAGAATGATATAGAGAAGATGCAAAACATAAAAAAATACTTAGAAAAACTTATACCAAATCAAAAAGTTGATATTGTTCATGCAGGTTTAAATAAAAAAATTATTGATCAAAGATTAGATGACTTTAGGAATAAAAAAATAAATGTTCTCATATGTACAACCATTGTTGAGATGGGTCTTGATATTCCAGAAGCTAATACAATTATTATTAATAACGCACAGAATTTTGGTTTATCTCAATTACATCAACTCAGAGGGAGAATCGGAAGATCATCAAAGCAGGGTTATTGTTATGTACTTATTCCATCTGCAAACTTAAAAAATAAATCTAAATCAAGACTCCAAAGTTTTGTAAAGAATACTCACTTAGGTGCAGGATTTAATTTAGCTGAGGAGGACTTAGAAATTAGAGGTGCTGGCGAGATTTTGGGGGTAAAGCAGTCTGGTCATATTGATACTATTGGTATGTCGCTTTATATGTCAATGCTCAAAACTGCACTTAAAAATGAATATCCTGAATCACAAAGGTCCTGTGAAATAAAACTTTCAATTACAAGTCTTATACCCGAGGATTATCTTCCCTCCCCCGTTGAAAGGCTAAAAATATATAAAAAACTTTCAACAGCAGATTTTAAATCACTAACCAACATAAAATATGATTTATTGGATAAATGTGGGAGGCATCCACAAGAATTAATAATTTATTCAAAGTTACAGAACTTGGAATAAAAGCA
>JGI24820J26691_1000581_pt1 | contig 11156 bp, 11 predicted proteins | sample METZYME_5_50m_FD_26691 | JGI IMG/M metagenome (IMG submission 26691) | reverse complement strand
GCCGCTTCTACCTGTTCCTCAAATCTTATATCACAGACAATCGGAAGTGCATTACCCCCTATTTCTTCAATCTCATCTGCAGCAGTAAAGATTGTACCTGGAAGAGTAGGGTGAGGTTCTGTTGTTTTTGCAAGTATCGCAATATTTGCTCCATCTTTACCGAGCACTTTTGCAATTTCTAGACCAACACCACGAGAACCTCCGCTCATGATTACTGTTTTGTTTTTAAAATATGTCATTTTTATATTCTATTAAAATTGTGTATTCTCTGTAGAGTCTTTTTTTGAAAGTAATTCAGAACTCTCTCCGAGTAAAGCTTCACCAATCTTTTCATAATAGTTTCCACCTACTTCTTGTTGATGTCTGATTCCCGTGTAGCCTTCTTTAGATAGTTTTTTTTCAAATTCTTGAAGTTCAATTATTGCACTCATATTTCCACCCTTATATTTATTGGCTAAATCGTACATAGAACTAGCTAATGAATGAAATCCTGCAAGAGAAACGAATTGTAATTTATAACCAAAATCGTTGAGATTATTTTGAAAATTCTCAACTTCTTTTTTAGTAAATTTATCTAACCAATTAAATGATGGAGAACAATTGTAAGCAAGTATTTTATTTGGAAATGATCTTTTGATTTCATCAGCAAACTCTTTTGCAAAACCCAAATCTGGTGTATTTGTTTCACACCAAATTACATCTGCATATTCGGNGTAACTTAAAGATTTTGAAATAGCCAATTCATGATTTTTTTCAATTNGGAAATAACCATCAGATGTTCTATTTTTACTAAGATATTTTCGATCCCTTTCATCATAATCTGAAGTCATTAATTTGGCATTTAATGCGTCAGTTCTTGCAATAATAATTATTGGAACGCCCAAAACATCAGATGCTAATCTTGATGAATTTATTTTTTTAATATANTCGTGTGTTGGGATAATAACTTTTCCACCAACATGCCCACATTTTTTTTCTGAAGCTAGTTGATCTTCAAAATGAATTGCTGATGCACCGGCATTTATAAATTGATTAGTAAGCTCGTAAACATTATAAATACCTCCAAAACCTGATTCCCCGTCGGCAATTATTGGTGGTAGCTTATCTTTATTTAAATCTGCCATTCTTTTTAATAAAGTGTTGTTTATTTTTTCAACAAAATTTGGAGTACTATTTGATGGATAAAGAGAAAGATCCGGATAGGTATTTACACCTGTATTACTTTCTGCCGCAACCTGCCAACCACTTACATAAATAATTTCATAATCAAGATGAAACATTTGAAGGGCCTGCTGTGCTGTTGCAGCTCCTAATCCAGAAACCCATTCATTTTTTCTTTCTAGTAGGCCTAAAAGAGACCTAGATCCTATTTCAGATAAAGTATGCTCTACTTTTAATGAAGGCCTTAAGGAACAAATACTATGTGAAGAGTAATCTCTTTTTATATAAGACCACCTATCTGACTCTAAGTATTTTTCAACGGCCTCTTTAGTGTTAAAAGCTCTATTCATAAATTTAGTGTTGGCTTGCAGCCACACTAGCAATAATAACTATTAGAGTCAACACACCTGCAGATGCAATTAAAACTTCGCTTCTTGTAATTTTTATCTTAGGCGCTGCACTCATTACACTTGCAAATAATAAAATTGCTGCTGAGATGATTAATGCAAAAAGAGGTGCATATTCATGAAAGTTAAGGAAAACTTGAGCAATAGCCACTGCAATTAAACCACCAACAATAATCGAACCTAAAGGAATTACAATTGAACCAACAATTCTCTGTCGTATTTTTTGAGCTTCAGTATCTTCATAATCTTGTAAACCTTTCGGAACACCAAGAAGCATAGTTATTGTGGATATGATTGCTTGAACAAGTGTTGATAATATTACTATTCTCCAAAAAGCTCCACCAACTGCTATTAAGTTAATTACAGGATCTTCAGGTAAGATTGGTTCAATAGTTTCTCCAATGCTATTAATTATAAAAAATGCTGTTGAGGACCCAAAGACTAGACCTAATCCACCACCAGTAAATATAGATTCTCTATCGGAAGTTAGTATGCCAAATCCTTTATAGTTTGAATCTAGAAATTTTTTTATATTCAATGAATTAAGTATTCCTAAAAAACTTGTCGATAGTGAAATAATTAATACAAAAGATAGAGCATTGTATTCAGCAATCAGCTTTTGAGTTTCTGCTTCAAGTATTAACCCATCATAAAGATATGAGCTGGATAGTAGCCCTTGAACAAAACCAGCAACAATTCCAAACCCTAATCCAAATTTAAAAGACTTTAATATTTTTTCACTTATATTTACGGGCGGAGGTAGGTCTTCTTTTATCAAGACTGTAGTTTGGATCGGCTCTACGATATTTTCAATTTCAACTTCTTCTACTTGCTCTTCTTCTACTTCAGTTGAATTAACAGCTACTTCTTCATCAGCAACAGGGGATACAGCCTCCACTTCTGTTGTTGCGCTGGGAGAACTCTGTATTGCTTCACCACCACTCCAACTTCTTAATACATCGTCTACAGACACTCCAGATACNGCAGCTCTAGCCTGTGCTGTTCTTGAAACAAGCATTTGTGGAATACCAGTGGCTGAACTAACCTGTTCTACTAGTTTTTCGTCCATAATAAATCTCTATTATTCTAGTCAATGGAGTTGTTTCTAACTACATCATCAAACGTTTTTTCATCTTGATACCATCTCATCCAAATTACTAAGATAGATATCCATAAAATTATCCCACCACCAAGTTTTAAAATCAATCCTGCTAATGTTTGATCATTGATTACTGATATGCTGAATATATTATCACTAATTACATAAGCGGAGTAAAGCGGTTCAGTTCCAAATGCTAAAAAACTAGCAGGTATTGTTGGTAGCAAAGATTGAAGAAATAAGTAACCAATTTTTGCTGCTGAGTTAATAGGCCTGATTTCTTCATTAAAACCAATTACTGGTACCCACATGTTTAGAGAGACTAGAAGCATTATTGAATGAATAAAAAAGTGCGCGAGAGTGTTAGTTACCATCAAATTTACAACAGATGACCAATGCATACCTACCATTACAAAGTTGAACATAAAAAATGCAACTACTGGTTTAGAGGTTATCTTTAAAACTTTAATAAATAGCTTTACTGAAATAAGTTTTTTCATTTCTTTATGCATACCCATTAGTAAAAGAGGAGGGGAAACTAAAGCTAGAACTAGATGCTCTACTGAGTGAACAGAAAATAGATACTTTTCTCCAATATCATGTATTGGATAATCAGTAAATATCCATAGAATTAATAGACCAGAGTACCAAGTTTTTCTTTTAGGTTTCTTAATATGATTTTTATTAGTGGTGAATTCAAAGAAAATAATAAGGGTTATAACTAAAGCCCATACGTCATAGTGAGGATGCCATGTTAAATTTTGCATTTACAACCTAAAAATAATTCGCGGAGGCTCTTTCTACCATCACAATAGTGAAAAGTATTAAAGCCAGAATCATTCCCCCAATAAAGAATCTGTTTATTGTTTTATTTTCATACCGCAGATGCATAAACCAGCCAACTACAATTATGAATTTACCTACTGCTAGAAATATAAGGAGTGGATCAGTAAAAACTCCAACAATATCCTCTGTATAGTACAAAGCAATTTCTATAGCCGTTAAAACACCAAGCACAATTGCTATTTGAACATATTTTTGAGGAGTAGGGTGTTCTATATGACTATCAGACATATCAAATCAAATAAACTACTGTGAACAGAACAATCCAGACAATGTCAACAAAATGCCAGTAAAGAGCGACAAACTCTAAATTCATTCCACCCTCAAGCGTTAATCCTTTTTGCCTTTGGCCAATACCCCAAAGTGCTAAAAGCAGTACTACACCAATAAATACATGCAATCCGTGAAAACCTGTTAAAACATAAAAAGAAGAACTGTAAATATTAGTACTAAGTTCAAAACCTTTATGATAAAACTCAGTAAATTCATATATTTGTCCTGCTAGAAATACCGCTCCTAGCATTGCTGTTGCTAGAAGCCATACTCTTGTCTTTTCTTGATCGTTTACTTCTAGAGCATTATGAGCCAACACCATTGTTAATGAACTCATCAATAATATAAATGAACTAATAGAAGTAAATGGAATATCGTAGACATCAGTTAATTTCATTCCAGGAAAATCACTCCCTTTAAATATCATAAATGTGGTAATTAAAGTGCCAAAAAATAAAATTTCTGTGGATAAAAATACCCACATACCAAGCTTTCTAGTTTCTACACCTGTAGGTTCATGTGGATAAGAATGGGAGTCACTCATGAGAGTCTTCAAAAGCCTCTTCTTCAAGTGGCTCAGTACCCCAACCAAAACCTCCAATGAGCAACAATATAGAACCTATAAGTGCCAAGGGTATTGATTTATATATAACGGCATACCCTAGAAATGGGAGGCCTGAGGCCAGAACAATTGGGAAATATGAAGGGCTAGGTAATTCTATATGTTCGCTTGGATTTAGACCTTCTTCTTCAAGATCAAGTAGAATTTGATCAGCTTCTGCACGCTTTACAGCTCTACCTTCTTCGTCTTCCGAGTACTTTGTATGCCAAAAGTCATCGAGAGATTTGACAATGGGTGCTTTTGAAAAGTTCCATACCGGTGTAGGTGAAGGAATAGTCCATTCAATTGTTCTTGCATCCCACGGATCAAATGGAGCTTTTTCACCATTTCTCTTGGAAAAAATCCAATTAATCATAAATACAATTATTGATAATGCAATTATAAAAGCACCAACCGTTACAACTATATTCCAGAATTGTAAGTTTGTTTCCTCTGCATATACCCAGGTACGCCTTACTTGCCCTTGTAATCCAAGCCAATGCATTGGACCAAAAGTCAGGTTNAACCCAATCATCATNAACCAGAANTGAATCTTACCNAGTGANTCGTTGTACATCTTCCCCCANACTTTTGGGAACCAGTAATAAAGTCCTGAAAAAATTCCAAATAAAGCACCACCAAATAAAACATAGTGAAAGTGAGCAACAACATAATAAGTATCTGTTTGTTGTGTATCAGCTGGAACAATGGAGTGTGTTACCACTCAAGCCACCAATTAAAAACATACCAATAAATCCCAAAGAAAATAACATTGGAGTGTTCAGCTTTAGCTTTCCACCCCATATTGTTCCAAGCCAATTAAATATTTTTACACCCGTTGGGACTGCTATAACCATTGTTGACAAACCAAAACCAGCTTGAGCGACTGGACTAATTGCTGAAGCAAACATATGATGAGCCCAGACTCCAAAGCCTATGAAAGCAATTCCAAAGCCTGCAAAAACTATTGCAGCATAACCAAAAAGAGGCTTTCTTGAAAAGGTTGGAAGTACTTCTGAGACTATTCCAAATGCAGGTAGGATTAATATGTAAACTTCTGGGTGGCCAAATAGCCAGAATAAGTGCTGCCATAGAATAGGATCGCCCCCTCCCTCTGTTAAGAAAAAAGTCGTACCAAATTTTCTATCAAATGTTACATAGAAAAGTGCTATTGCAATTATTGGTAGAGAAAAAGCGAGCAAAAAAGAAACCGCAAAAGTCATCCAAGTAAATACTGGCATTCTCATGAATCTCATACCTTCTGTTCTCATATTGATAATTGTTGTAATAAAGTTAAATGCAGAAATTAATGATGCAATCCCAAGTATCTGCAAACCTATTGCCCAATAATCCATTGCAGTACCTGGCGAGTATTTCATTCCAGCATTAGGTTGATAACCAAACCAACCACCGTTTGGTGCCGAGCCTAACCATCCCACTTCTTCAGCCAAATAACCACCTTCTGGAGCTCCAGCAGTTCCAAATATAAATGTAGAGTATAAGAATGCTCCACCAAATATAAATATCCAAAATGAAAGAGCATTAAGTCTTGGAAACGCAACATCACGCGCTCCAATTTGTAGTGGAAGAAGGTAGTTAAAAAAGGCAGCACTAATTGGCATAATTGCCAAGAAAATCATTGTGGTTCCATGCATTGTGAACATTGCATTGTATTCTGCCGCTGTTAAAAAATTATTATCTGGTTGTGAAAGCTGAATTCTAAGAATTAGTGCTTCAAGTCCACCGATCAAAAGAAAGAAAAAAGCTGCATACCCGTACATTATCCCAATTTTTTTATGATCAACTGTAGTAATCCAGCTCCATATACCAGTTTCAGAAGAAGGCCTTCTAAAAATACTACTTTGTCTCTTTGGCTCTATTATTTTTGTCATTTAAGTGTTCCTAAATACGCAATTAAAGCATTTATTTCCGCTTCAGTCAATTCTAGATTAGGCATAAATGTACCAGGTTTTATTTCCGCAGGATTTGCAAGCCATTTACTGAGATTTTCTCTGTTGTTATATAGAGCGGCACCAGCAAAAACATTTCTGATAGCAAAATGTGTTAAGTTTGGAGCAATTCTATCACCTTGTACATCCCAAACACCGTCGATAACATGGCATTGAGTACATCCAGCATTCAGATAAACTTGCTGACCTTCTGCAGCTAAAGAATTGTCCTCGAGTTTTACTGCATCTCGTTGTTGATCTTTTACCCATAATTGAAAATCATTTTCGGAAAGCGAAAGCACTCGACCCCGCATTTTAGAGTGACTTAAACCACAGTATTCACCACATTGTGCCCAAAACTCATNCGGAGAATCAGCATGTAGATTTAAATAGGTAGTTTGTCCCGGGACAAGATATCTTTTTCCATTNAATTTCGGNACCCAGTAATTATGAAGAACATCATTAGACCACATTTCAAGCCTAATGGGCCTATCCGCTGGTATTACGAGAATATTTGCTGTAGTTATTCCATAGTCTGGGTACTTATATTCGAACCACCATTGATGACCAATTACTTCAATTTTTAGTGCATCTTCTGGTTCATTTGCCAAGTCAAAGATCGTTCTTACAGTAGGTACTGCAATGACTGCCAAAATGATTACTGGAATGATTGTCCAGAGAATTTCTAATTTAGTGTTTCCATGTATCTGTTTCGGTTCAGGGCTATCTGGTTTTTCTTTGAAAACAAAAATAGAGAGAAGTAATGCTCCTTGTACAATAACAAAAATAACTACCGCTATCCAAAATGTTAACCAGAATAATTCATCAATTGACCTTGCATATGGACCCTCTGGACTCAAAGAATCTAATGGAGCATTTTCAATACAAGCGGATAAAAAGATTAAAGCCAAAAACCTTAAATTCTTTAACTTAATAATGTTTTTCACAAGCATATTTATATTATCAACAATTATTAAGGATAGCGCTGAAACCATATATAGTGTAATCATAAGTACTATGTCGTTATGGACACTGTTAGCAAAAAAAACATATCAAAATTTATAAGGCTTTCAAAATTAAGAATTGTTGAGCTTTTATTAATTACAACGGTTCCTTCAATGATTGTATCTATATATGGTTTTCCACCTCTCGAATTAATAATATTTACTTTATTAGGAGGAACGTTACTTGCTATAAGTGCAAATGTTCTTAATCAAATATTTGAAATTGAAACTGACAGACTTATGGAGAGAACTGCAAAAAGACCTCTTGTAACTGGAGAGATTAATAAGAAGAGCGCCTATGTTTATTCGATTTCACTTGGATTAGTAGGTTTTTTAATCTTATATACACAGACAACAGAATTGGCTGCATATATTGCTCTTTCTGCAAATATTTTTTACTCGTTTATTTACACTCTTATTTTAAAGCCAAGAACAAATCAAAATATAGTTATAGGTGGAGCTGCAGGTGCAGCCCCAGTTCTAATAGGGTGGTCTGCTACTGGTACAAATTTAGATACTGGTTCATGGCTTTTGTTCTTATTAGTTTTTCTTTGGACTCCAGCTCATTTTTGGGCTTTATCAATTGATAAGTTAAATGATTATAAAGATGCAAATTTTCCTATGCTGCCAACTCAAGAATCTTACAAAAGAACTTCTATATTTATAGGAGTATATTCATGTGCAACTGTATTGACTTCATTGTTGCTCGCTCCAATTCTTCAATTAGGAATTGTTTATCTTTTGCTGTCACTAATTTTTGGATTTTATTTGATGTTTAAGTCATACCAGCTTTATAGGAAACGAATTAAAGCAATTTCATATTTTGTATTTTCAAATACATATCTTGCTGTAATTTTTCTATCTATGGTCGCAGATATATTCATAACCTTGAGTAGTATCTAAATATGCAAGAACTTTTATTTTCGATTACTTATCCGCCAATACCAATAACTCAAGTTGGTCCAATTTCACTTTCTTTGCATGGAGTTTTTGCTGCGATAGGTTTTTATTTTGGTGCAAATCATGCCTTAAAGTTGTCAGAAGAAGATGGTGCTGATAGTGAATTATTTTCTGAAGCACTTACCTGGGCTATTTTTGGTGCGATACTTGGAGCTAGATTTTTTACAATTCCTGCTCAATGGTATGCAAACCCAAACTATGGATTTGATGACATCTTCACTCTTGCTGGTAGCTATTCAATTATGGGTGGCATGGCCGGTGGAATAATCGCTGCATACTTGAAAATTTCAATCCTCAACAAGAAAGATTTCAAACAATATGGAGATTATGCTGCCACAGGATTAATACTGGGAACAGTTATTGGAAGAATTGGTGATTTAGCAATTGTAGAGCATTTGGGAAGAGCAACAGATTTTTTTCTTGGTTACGAAATTAAACCAGGTTACGATGTTGCGCCCCAACATAATTCTCTTGAGTGCTTTGAGCCTTTAACAACATGTGGAACTTATCACCACGTAGCCATGTACGATTTACTTCTTGCATTGTTGATTTTTTATATTTTTAGAAATCTTCAGTCTCGTTTTACTTTTGGTAGAGGTTCTTGGATTGGGCTTTGGGCTGTATGGTATGGGTCACAAAGAGCTGTTCTTGATACGTTAAGATTTGGAATGGGTGATTCAACAATTGGGAGTTTTACTTGGAATCAAATTGGTGGACTGATGTTGGCAGTAATTGGTTTATTTATTTTTTTAAGTAATAAAAATATTAAAACAAACTAACAAGAAACAGAATATAAGCAACAATAAATAAATATCCGAGTAGGGAATTTCTTTTTATTATATTTCTTGAAAGAAAAATCACAACAAAAGAAACAAAATACATAATAAAAAGCTGATAATCAATTACAGAGCTAATTTCACCGGGACTTATCATTATTGCTGTTGCTCCGACAAGTCCGATATTAAATAAGTTTGAACCAAAAATATTTCCAAAAACTATATCAGGTTTACGCATCTTTGCTGCTGAAATTGTTCCAGCAACCTCTGGCAGGCTAGTGCCTATAGCAATAATTGTTGATCCAATAATTAGTGATGACACTCCAAATAGTTCAGCAATTGCAACAGCATTGTCTACAACTAATTGGCTACCATAGAGAGTAGCGAGAAGTGATAATCCGCCTCTTAACCATATGTAATTTTTTTCTTCCTCAAGGAGCTCTCCTTCATCGACACTTTCAGTGCTAATCATTTTATAAATGACATAGATCACAAGAACTAGTAAAACTGCTCCAAGTAAAAAAGGAAACTCATTGTTAATTACATAAGTAGAAACAAAAACTGTTGTGAGTATTGCCATCCATACTGGACTGATTTGATTTAATTTTATTTTTTGTGAAAAATCTTTAGGTAATGCTAAATATAAAACAGCTACTACAAGTAAAGAATTAGCAATATTGGAACCTACTATATTGCCAATACCAAGATCCAGGTCACCCTTCAGCGCAGCCCCGGTACTTGCAAAAAGTTCAGGAGCAGAAGTGCCAAACCCAATAAATGTTGCACCAATAATCGAACTCGGAAGTTTGAATTTTAAAGCTATTTGGACTGCAGAGCTAACCATTTCATCAGCTCCCTTTACTAGTAAGACTAATCCAATCGAAAACCCAACAAGAAGAATGATTATGTCCATGATTTCAATTTTCTATTTAGAATCTCTCCATGCAATCCACTTTTTTACTTGTGTGAGGTCGTATCCTGGCCCATTCACAGCGAGCGTAATTTCAGTTGCACCAGCTTCTAGCAAATCATCTGCCAAATCTATTCTTTTTATATCAATTCCAATTGATCTTTTGATTTCATTTGGATCTCTTCCTACCTTGTCACACCAGTCATTAAGTACATTATTTTTGTGTGCGACTGTTTCAATCCCACTTCTTTCATCAGTTTTTGTTGCAAATCCATGCCATATATCTGCATACTGAGCCACTAATCTTAAAGTAACTTTTTCTCCACCACCACCGATAAGAATAGGGATTTTTCGTTTAGGTTGAGGATTGAGTTTTCCCATTCTGTTAACAATTCTTTCGAGTGATTTTTCTAATTCTTTTAACCTCCATATTGCAGTGCCAAATTCGTAACCATACTCTTCATAGTCTTGTTCAAACCAGCCTGAACCTATTCCAAAAATTAATCTACCATCAGATATATGGTCAACAGTTCTAGCCATATCAGCAAGTAGTTCTGGATTTCTATAAGAGTTACAAGTTACTAAAGGACCTATCTCGACAGAGTTAGTTACCTCTGCCCAACTTGAAAGCATTGTCCAGCATTCAAAATGTTTACCTTCACGCCTTTCTCCTTCAGCCCACTGGGTTCCATCTTCTTTGTATAAGGGGTAAAAATGATCCCAATTATAAATTACATCTGCACCTATTTTTTCAGACTCGATTGCAGCAGCCCTTATCTGATCATACTCAGCATGTTGTGGTTGTAAAAATACAGCTATTCTTGGTTTCATATTTATTCTCCTTACAGTTCAAATTTAGTATTAATAAACTCATCCTTTATTGTGTTTTTAAATTTTATATTCGCATCCAATCGCTCAATATTTTGCCTTGTTATTTTTTCGGCTGATGGAAGTGGATTTTCATTAACAAAAGATTTAATTTCTTCACTCAGTAACTCGTCATATATTGATGGCAAAGAATCAAGTATTCGTGATGCTGTCCACCCAGGCATTAATTCCAGCAAGGCAATCCAATTATTTTTTATTTCTATAAACCCATTAGAAGCATTCTTACTATTTGAAAGTAAAGTAGCAATTATATAAGGTGCATCTGCTCCTCTGATTGTTTGATCC
>JGI24820J26691_1000579_pt1 | contig 11162 bp, 11 predicted proteins | sample METZYME_5_50m_FD_26691 | JGI IMG/M metagenome (IMG submission 26691) | reverse complement strand
TTAGGTTTTTAAAAGATAAGCTGGTATTATCTCCTGGATTATCTGTTAGTTATTTTTCAGATCTTTCATTTCACTCATTCCCAGGACTTGATTTTGGATTTGATTTANNTGAGTCTTAAATGAGTCTTTTAGTATTTATGGAAATTTTGGTAAAACTTACAGAATACCTACTTATACGGATTTGTACTATAAAGATCGAACAACTATAGGAAACTCTGAGCTAGAACCCGAAAGCGCTACAAATTCAGAATTTGGTTTTAAATTTAAGTCTGATAAAATAGTTTTTAAAACAGCTGTTTTTAGCAGAAAATCAAAAAATATCATTGATTACGTAAAGCAAAATGAAGTTGATTTATGGCAAGCAACAAATATTGGATTACTTAAGACAGATGGTTTAGAATCTGATATAATTTTTAAACTAAAAAGTATCAATTTTAAATTAGGTTATGCATTTATCAAAGATGATAATTACGTTAGTAATATAAAATTTTCGAGATATTCACTTAATTCCTTAAAACACAATTTTTTATCAAAAGTTTCATTTAAGTATTCGAAAAAATTATCTCAAAATATAGTTTTTAGATATGCTGAGCGATCAGATCAAAGCAACTATAGNATTGTAGACACAAATTTTTCTTACAANCTTTTCTCTGAAAACACTGAATTATACCTAAATCTTAATAATATTTTTGATCAGTATTATTGGGAGACAAATCTNGTTCCAATGCCTGGAAAAAATTTTATAATCGGTTACAGAGCNTTATTTTGATATACGAGCTCACCATTAACAAAAGTTTTTAAAACTTTTGTGTGTGGTATTTTGTCAGGATTAATTTCCATNATNTTTTGATCTATCAAAACAAAATCTGCATACTTTCCCTTTTCAATACTACCCTTTTCTTTTTCTTCAAAATTAAAATATGCCCCCCAAATAGTCATGCCTTTTAGTGTTTCCTCTCTGGTTAAAGCATTCTCAACTTGAAAACCATTTTCTGGATACCCATTTAAGTCTTTTCTTTCGATAGAACTGTAAAATGTATGAAATGGATTTACTTTTTCAACTGGAAAATCTGTCCCTAAAGCAATTCTTTTAGATGATGAGAGTAAATCTTTGAATGCATATGCTCCTTCAATTCTTTTTCCTAGCCTATCATATGCCCAGTACATATCACTTGTTGCATGAGTTGGTTGAACAGACGGTAAAATTTTATCATTGTAAAGATCAAATTCATCAAGGTCAACAACCTGGGAATGTTCAATTCTCCATCGTGGATCTTTTATATCACTTAAGACTTTTTGATATTCTTTGAGTAACACTGAAACTGTAGAATCACCAATAGCGTGAGTATTCATTTGAAAGCCCATCGCGGCAATTTCGTTGGCATAATATTTTAAATCTTTTAAATCAGTTCTTAAGAATCCGTAATTATGAGGATCATCACAATATGGTTTTTTTAAGGCCGCCCCCCTTGATCCTAAGGCTCCATCACCATATACCTTAAATGATCTAACATTCAATCGTGGTGTTTTAATTTTTCCAGATTTTTTAAATTCTTGAATATTTTTTTTTGAAACACTAACCATTGCATAAATTTTAATCTTCAATTCATTTATTTTATGAAGGCTATCAATAATATTTATTATTCCGCTATTTAATCCTGCATCATCAACTGTTGTTAGTCCATAACTAAAAGATATTTCTTCAGCTTTTTTTAATGCTTTAACCTTTTCATCAATTGTTTTTTCTGGTAAAACCTGATCAACCATTGACATGGGAGCATCAATTAGAACACCAGTTGGTTTATTGTCTTTTAGTAAAACAAGTCCACCTTTTACTAGGGTATTTTCATCGATTCCAGCTAGATTTAACGCATTATCATTAACAATATATGCATGACCATCAATACGTTCTAAAACAACTAATTTGTTGCTAAAATTTTCATTCAATAAGGTGTTTATTGGAAACTTTTTTGTTTCCCAGTCATTTTGATCCCAACCTCTGCCTAAAATTACATCAGAATCATTTTTTAAATCATAGATTTTTAGTCTGTCTATAATCTCATCAAAAGAATTAGTTCCTCTCAAATCAACAACTTGCTGATCAAGCCCAAGGTTATAAAAGTGACAATGGGAATCAATTAAACCAGGTAACATAACTTTATCTTTTGCATCTAAAATTTCGTTTGTTTTATATTTATCATTTAGATTTTTATCACTTACTTCTAAAATTTTACCCTTGTTTATTGCAATAGATTTTGCTATCGAGTTATTGTCATCCGCGGTGTATATTTTTGCATTAATAACAACTAAATCCGCATCTTTCTTTGTGCAACCTAGATTATTAATTAGTACGGTAAATAATAATATGTAAAANATATTTTTTCTCACTTTATGCTATTGATTTTTTTAAANATTAAATCCTTCTCCCAACCTCTNTAGTTAAGGTAATCAAAAATTTTTTTCTTTGTATAGATATCATTTTTTTGTTTGTATTTATTTAGTTGAAATTCGAATAAATCACCTAATTTTTTTTCATAGCTTAAATTATTCAACTGATCTAAACCAATCTGAATATTTTTCTGTGAAATCTTTCTTTTTTTTAGTTCTCGGTTAATTCTTATTCTTCCCCAATTTTTATGATTAAACTTTCCAATTGTAAATTCTTTTGAGAACCTAGTTTCATTTAAATAACCATCATCTATCAGTTTTGATATTACTTGATTTATCTCCTCATTATCTGATGTAAAGTTTTTTAATTTGGTATAGACTTCAAGGTGACACCTTTCTTGATATGAACAATAATATTCAAGTTTTTTTTGTATNTCATTAACTGAAAAAAAGTGTTTTTTCATAAAAAAAAGGTAAAAAAAAAGCGGCAAAAAGCCGCTTTTAATAATTATTAATTTTCCCTTTAGCATTAAAAAATCTGTAGTGTAAATATGTGTATGCATCTCGTGGAATTATCTTAACCCACTTTTTGTATTTCATTAACCATTTTACACGCTTAGAGAACAACCCTTTTGTTAGGTAAGCAGCGATGAATGGATGTACATGCAATTTCAGATTCTGCTTAGTAACATATGTGTTATTTATAATTTTTTCTAAAGAGTTATTTATTTTATCAATAACCACTATTGGTGCTTCAACCTTTCCTATCCCGTTGGGATTGTCTTCTTTTGTGACAATGTTCATTTCAGGTCGAACCCTCTGTCTGGTCATTTGAATTAAACCTATTTTACTAGGTGGAAGAATTTTGTGTTTAGCTCTGTCAGTTTCCATTTCTGATTTGAAATGGTTAAATAATTTTCTTCTGTTTTCATGTCTTAACATATCAATGAAGTCAACCACAATTATACCACCCATATCTCTTAACCTAAGTTGTCGAGCTATTTCAGATGCGGCAATTAAATTAACTTCCAATGCAGTTTCTTCTTGATTTTCACTTTTATTTGATCGATTTCCACTATTTACATCGATAACATGAAGAGCTTCGGTGTGTTCTATAATTAAATAAGCTCCCTTACTCATTGATACAGTTCTTCCAAAAGCAGACTTAATTTGCCTCTCAATTTTGAAATGTTCAAATATGGGTTTATCAGATTTATAGAATTTTACAACAGATTTCCTCTTTGGAGCAATTTGCTGAATATAATCTTTCAGCTCATAACAAAGGTTTTTGTCATTGCAATATACACCCTTAAACTGGTCATCAAATAAATCTCTTAATATTGAAGAGGATCTATTTAATTCACTTAATATTCTGGATGGTGTTTTTGCTCCATTAATTTTACTACAAAGCGTTAACCATTGGTTATACATACCTTGTAGATCTTTTTCTAATTCAGCAATTTTTTTCCCTTGAGCAACTGTTCTAATTATTACTCCAAAACCTTTTGGCCTAAATTCTTCAATGAGTTTTTTTAATCTATCTCTTTCCTTTTTACTTTTTATTTTTTGGGAAACAGAGATACGATTTGAGAAAGGGATTAGAACTAAAAATCTTCCTGCGAAGGAAAGCTCAGAACTAATTCTAGGGCCCTTAGTTGAAATAGGCTCTTTAATAATTTGGGTAAGAATAGTTTGATTTGGAGATAGAACATCATCAATTTTACCTTGTTTGTCAATTTCTTTTTCAAAGTTTATTTTTTCAAGAGAATAATTCGTGATTTTACCATCACTAACTAGTTTTGTAAACTTCATTAGAGTTTTAACTTTTGGGCCTAAATCATGGTAATGCAAAAAAGCATCTTTTTCATATCCAACATTTACAAATGCTGCATTTAAACCAGTAATTGTCTTTTTTATCTTAGCGATAAAAATATCTCCTACATTAAATTTATTGTTGTCTTTTTCTTTTTGTAGTTCAATAAGTTTTCCATCATGAAGGACCGCAAAATCAACTGCTGAATTAATTGATCGAATAACAATTTCTTTATTCACAATTAATTTGTTTTTAATTAAACTTAATTTGTTTCGTTAGAATATATATTTTAATAGATATTCTGATGTCAATGAACTTACTTAAATAATTTCAAAAATTATTTTTTCTTGTGTCTATTAGCTCTACTNCTTTTCTTTCNNTTATGAGTAGCAACTTTATGTCTTTTTCTTTTTTTACCGCTTGGCATATATTTTTTTTTAGTTGTTGTTTTTTACATCCTCAACAAAGACTTTAGCAGGNTTAAAAGCTGGAATGGAATGGGCAGGTATTCTAATGGTTGTGTTCTTCAAAATGTTTCTACCTGTTTTCTCAGCTCTCTTTTTTACGATAAAACTCCCGAATCCTCTCAAATAAACATTTTCTCCCTCACTCAAAGAGTTTTTTACTTCGTCCATAAAATTTTCTACAGTGGCCAAAACTTCATTTTTTTCTAAACCTAAATTTGAAGAAATTTTATTTACTATTTCTGCTTTAGTCATCTTTAATAGTTTTAATATTAGGTTGCCAAATATATAAATTTATATCATAAAAAAACTATTGTAATATTTATTATTTTTATGTATAACATTTATAAATAAATTGAATTTTTCAAATAAATTAATCGATTGGTATAATTCAAATAAAAGAGATTTACCATGGCGACGCACAAAAGATCCTTACAAAATATGGATATCTGAAATAATCTTACAACAAACACGTATTGAACAAGGCGAAAAATATTATCATAAGTTTTTAAAAAAATACCCAAATATTACAAGCCTATCTAATACAAACAATAATGAACTTTTAAAAATCTGGGAAGGTCTGGGATATTATTCAAGAGCATTAAATATGCTCAAAACAGCAGTAATTGTTGTAGATAAATATCAAGGTATATTTCCTTCAACTTACAATGAATTAATTGATCTACCAGGTATTGGTGATTATACTGCATCGGCAATAAGTTCTATTTGTAAAAACGAGATTCAACCAGTTGTTGATGGCAATGTTTTAAGATTTTTATCAAGACTGTATAAAGTAGACTTAGCTATAGATTCTGTAAAAACAAAAAAATATTTCAAAAACTTAGGTTTTCAATTAATAAAAGATGTTAATCCTGGTGATTTTAATCAAGCAATGATGGATTTTGGCTCTATAGTTTGTAAACCTAGAAAATCTGATTGTTTTGATTGCATATTTTCAACTGAATGCAAGGCCTATAATACTGACTCAGTAATGCTTTATCCAATTAAAAAGAAAAAAATAAAAATTAAGGAGAGATATTTAAATTATGTAGTTGTTATAACTGAGGATAAAAAAACAAGAATTAAAAAAAGAAATGATTCTGGTATATGGAAAAATCTATACGAGTTTCCGCTTATAGAAACTGAGACTGAAATTTCTGCAGATGAAATTATAAATAAACTTGATATAAATTTTCTGAAATTATCTGATATAAAAAAAACCAAACATAAATTATCACATCAACTATTACACATAACTTTTTTTATGTTTATGGTAAGTGATGTTCTTGATGATTTCATTTCTATTGAATCTTTAAATAAGTATCCTTTTCCAAAGCCAATAAATAACTTTATTTCTGAATTGGTCTGACTTTTTTTTTATTTATATTTGATTAATATGAGTGGTTCATTAAATAAAGTAATGCTAATTGGAAACTTGGGTGATGATGTTAAAATGCATCAATTTGAAGATGGTGGATCTATAGGTAGATTCCCTATTGCAACTAATGAAAGCTATACAAATAAGCAGACTGGAGAAAAAGTAGACAATACTGAATGGCATAATATTATAGTGAGAAATAAAGCTGCTGAAATTTGTAACAAATACCTTAAAAAAGGTGATAAGGTTTATGTTGAGGGAAAACTAAAAACAAGAAAGTGGCAAGGAGAGGATGGGATTCAAAGATATACAACTGAGGTTCATGTTACAGAGTTTAATTTCTTAAATAACAAAGCAGATTCAAACGAATCCCCCAAACCACCAACTCCAAATGTTTCTGAACAACCAACTAATACTGATAACTCTCAAAGTCAAGTTGACGATCTTCCATTTTAATTGTTTTCTTAATTGAGGATTTTANTTATTCTTTCTTTTTTAANTTTTGCATCATGTGATAATTCATCTCTTCCCAAACAGAAGGGGTTTTTTGCACCAGAATTCAGTTATCCAAAATATGAAAATCAAGCATTATGTAATTTTAAATTNAACCGTAATTTATCCTCTAATATTATTAAAACAAATGAATGCANTTACGAAATCTATTACAAAGACTTGGATGCCAAAATTTATCTAAACAAAATTAAATTAACTAACAACTTAAACGAATTATCATTAAAATTTGATGAAAAAGTTTTTAATAATTCTGAATATGCAGATCAAATTTTAACTAGTGAATATTCAGACCCATCAAAAAAGGTTTATTCAAGAATTTATTTTTTTGTTGGCGATACTCCTTCTAATATTCAATTTTATCTTACTGACTCAGTATCAAATTATATATCATCAAGTACTTATTTTAATTCAAAACCTAATTATGATTCATTATTGCCCTACATACATTATATTCGCAGCGATATTAGAAAATTCATAGAAAGTTTTGATTGGATCAATGAGTGATAATAGTAAAAAGTGGTTTTACCTAGCAATTTTATCTTTAATTTGGGGAAGCTCATTTATATTAATAAAAAAAGGTTTAGTTGGTTTAACATCATTTCAAGTAGCTAGTTTAAGAATTGTTTTTGCAGCTACAGTTATTTTTTTATACTCATATAATTCTCTTAAAAAAATCCCAAGAGAAAGTTGGAAATGGATTTTAATAACAGCCTACACAGGTACTTTTTTCCCTGTTTATCTAATCAGTTATGGGCAAACAGAAATTGAAAGCGGTTTAGCTTCAATAATTACAACAATAACACCTATTAACACCCTTTTAGTCGGAATAATATTTTTTGGTTTAATGTATACTAAGAAACAGTTGTTAGGTTTATTAATTGGACTAGTTGGTGCAATTCTCTTAATTTATGAAGCCAGCGAAGCAAATTTCAGTATAAATATTTATTATTCTTTCTTTATTTATATGACAACTGTAGGTTATGCTGCGTCGGTTAATCTGATAAAAAACTATTTAACTAATATTTCCCCAGAAGCAGTTACAGCAGGTATTTTTATTTCCATATCGCCACCTGCATTAATCGTACTCTTTCTTTCAGATTTCTCATNATTGAATTTTCAAGACTCTACGGTGATAAGCTCAATCATATTTGTTTTTATTTTGGGTGTATTTAGTAGTGCTGTAGCCCAAACCTTATTTAATAAGTTTGTAAAAATAGCATCCCCACTATTTGCATCCGCAGTAACTTACACGATGCCTATAGTTGCAATTTTTTGGGCAATATTAGACGGAGAGACCTTAACACTTATGCAATTTTTTGCAACTGCTATAATACTTGCAGGTGTNTATATGGTCAATAAAAAGAAAAAATCTAATTAAAAAATTCGTCAGGAATCTCTTCGTTAACAATAACTTGGTCAGCCTCAATTACNATTGTTTGCGGACCTGTTATAATTTCTCTTTTAAATGCAAANTTAACACCATCAACTTCTTTGTAATCGGAAAACTTAGTAATTGTTTTTACNTCATTACCCATTGCTANAGTAGTTTCCTCNGTCATGATTAGAAGACCTGAATCAGCCTCGTAAAATCTAAAAGAATTCTCTTTTACTTGAACTTTGTAAATATCTTTTCCATCAACAGGGGATAAACTTACTATTTTAGCAGAACTATCATCTAGATAGATTTCTTCAAAAAGTCCCTTTTTTTCTTTTTGCTCATTTTTTTGCTCATCTTCATATGGGATTTTTTGACCCATTTGCTGAATATATCCATCTTCNCCATTAAATTTTTGGGTCATTAAAGTACCCATATTAGGTACTGACATTTCCATCGATGATTTATTTGGAAATTTTTCTTTAATTATAGCATTAGGCTTGAAAGGAGCTCCAGGAATTGTTACTGCTGCTGTAATTGAAATTGACGTTACTCCATTTAACTTATCAACTCCACCAATAGCACTTAAGTGATTCTCAAAAATATTTTTAACTGTTACACTAGCATCAATTTCTTTAGCAAAAACAGGTTTGTCAATTTGAATTCCAACTTTATTAAAATAATTTACTGGNATTAAATTTCCCTTATACTCAATTTTTTCAAGTTTATCAGCTACATCAACACCCTTACCAACAACTATTATTCTCAAATTTTCAGGTTTGAGATATTTATTGGCCACTCTTTTTACATCTTCTTTAGAAACTGCATTAATCTTCTCTATAAATGTTTCATAAAAATTATCAGGAAGATTAAGTGTTTTAATATTAACTGCAAAATCAGCTAATAGTGATTTGTTTTCAGTTGACATNATAAAATTACCTAAGTATTTAGCCTTGGCAGTTGCAAGCATTTCATCACTAACAAATTCATCTCTAATTTTATTAATTTCTTTTAATGTTTCNACAACAGCACTNTCTGTAACTGCATTTCTAACAGATGTTGTTGCCCTAAAGGTTGCACTAGTCCATTTGTTTCGTGCTATTGAACTTCTAGCCCCATATGTCCAACCATTTTCCTCTCTTAAATTCATATTCAGGTAGCTATTAAATGCACCACCTAAAATATAGTTTGCAACAAGTGCAGCATGGTGATCTTCGCTGTTAGTCTGTAAGTTTGTAATATTTAGAACAGCTAATTCAGATTGTACAGCATCAGGCATATCAACAAAATTTATCTGAGTTGAAGCTACATCTTTAGGATTTTCAATTATTGAACTGGGTTTGTTTTTTGAAGGTTTCCATTTCTTAAAATATTTAGAAACCAAATCTTTAATTTCATCAACTTCAACATCACCAGAAACAACCATATAAGCATTATTAGGATTGAACATTTGTTCGTAATTGGCTTGAATATCATTGATAGTTACATTATTAATGCTTTCTTCTGTACTGAACTCACCATAAGGGTGGTCAGTCGAATATGTTAAAATACCAGTAACTCTTTGAGCAATAGCTGCTGGACTATTTTCCTCCGACTTAAGCCCTGTAATTAATTTATCTTTTTCTTTGTCTAGTTCTTCCTGATCGAAATTTGGGTTTAATGCAGCATCAGAAAGAAGTTCAATAATTCTTTCTTTATGTTTGGATAAACCATTGGCATAAGCAAAACCCATTCCCATAGAAATAGTTGCACCCAGGTAATCTACTTCCTCATTAAATACATCTTTACTAATATTTTTAGATCCTTCTCCAAATAATGCACTTGAGAGTTGACTTAGTCCAGATTTATCTCCTTCATTAGTTGGCGGATTATCAATTGATATTCTTAAGCTAAATGTTGGTAGTTTCTTATTTTCAACTACAATCACTGTTAATCCATTTTTAAGAGTGAAAATGGTAGGTTCTTTTAAATCGATTGTAGGTGTTTTTCCTTGTTTAGGTTGAACACTTCTATCAATTGGTTTTACATAATCACTTTCCTGACCATAAATATTAATTGTGAATATTAAAGTTAGGATGAATAATAATTTTACTTTTTTCATATTTTTTATTTTTTTGGAAGGTAATCCACTTCAACTCTTTGATTTTTGTTTAGATATTTATTTGCAACTTCTTTTATTTCTTCTCTAGTTATGCTTCTATAAATATTAATTTGATCATTTACAACATTGATATCACCATATAACATATGGGATCTTGCAAGACTATTAGCTATCCCCTCAATTCTTGTATTACTTTGAATAAATTGACTTCAAATTGATTTTTTACTTTTTCATACTCTCGTTCAGAAATTAATTCTGACTTTATTTTTTCTATTTCTTCATCCATTGTTGACATTAACTTTTCAAGGGATGTATCACCTACCGGTAATGAAATCATCAAATATTTTCCATAATCTTCTTGAGGTTGATTAAAAGCAAGCACTTGTAATGCTAGTTTTTCATCGTCTACCATTCTTTTAAACATCCTTGAACTTTTTCCACCTGTTAATACAGCTGAAATATATTGTAGAACGTATGAATCTCGATTTTTCATGCTAGGTGTTCGATAAAGGAAAGCTTTAGCTGGAATTTGGATATTACTATCATACTCAGTCAACTTTATTGTCTCAGTAATTGGATCTTCTACAATCTTCTGCCTAACAGGAACAGGGCCATTATTAGGAATATCACCAAAATATCCTTCAACCAGTTTTTTAGTGTTATCAATATCTATGTCACCAGCAACTACTAAAACTGCATTATTTGGATTATTCCATTGATTATTAAAATCGATAAATTCATCTAATTTAGCTGCATCAAGATCTTCCATGCTACCTATAACAGACCTTCTGTAAGGATGNTTTTTATATAAATATGGGTCAACAGCTGTCCCATATATAAGNGCTCCATAAGGGGCATTATCAATCCTTTGTCTTTTTTCTTCCTTAACTACTTCATTTTGAGTATCAACACCAATTTGATTAATTATTGGATGAAGCATTCTTTCACTTTCCATCCACAGCCCTAGCTCTAAACTATTAGATGGAAATGTTTCATAATAATAAGTTCTATCATGCGAAGTATTAGCATTATTTGATCCACCGTTAGACGAAACAATATCAAACCATTTTCCTCTTTCAATGTTTTTTGTTCCTTCAAAGAGTAAATGTTCAAAAAAATGTGCAAATCCA
>JGI24820J26691_1000577_pt1 | contig 11185 bp, 8 predicted proteins | sample METZYME_5_50m_FD_26691 | JGI IMG/M metagenome (IMG submission 26691) | reverse complement strand
ATATCCGTTTGAAGCTGGATAATCAATTGTCTGAACCCATACTCCAAGATCTTCACCACCCTCTTCTCCAAATGACATTTTGATATTTTCAAACACCTCGTGTTGAGCAGTAATTGCTGCTGATATATCTTCAACTCCAGCTGCCTCAGTACTATTTATGTAGATCTTTAAATCTGGTGACCACAAAGACTGTAAAGCTTCAACATCATTATTTAGATAGTTTTGATAATGTGCCCTGATTGCATTGGACTTTTCATCATCAAACGTAACTTGAACACCAACTGGTGCAGTATCACAACCAATAAATAAGACTGTTATAAATATTAGTATTATTTTTTTCATAATTTTTAGTATTAATTGTTATTAACAAAATTTTCTATTTGAACAGCCATTCCATTTACATCCATCCAGTCACTGAAGCCTGTGATTTTTCCATCATCACCAAAATTTATTATGGCATACCACTTGTTGCCACCTTCAGCCCCAGTTTCAGTATGTTTCCACTTCCAAAGACCATATACTCTAAGTCCATTAGGGCTGTCGGTTGGAGTTGCACTTGAGTATAAAGATCCAGACCAGTAGGCTGAATTTTCATTTGGATCAGCATCAGGATTCATGTTTGGGCCCTCACCTTCCATGAATACAACATCGTCGAAGTCATCGAAATAACCTTGTACTGCGGATTTGAATCCATCATAACCGATAAGTTCACCACCATTGTAGTAAGGTGGGCTCCACTGAACAGATTCTGACACAACACTCATAGTCATATCCATATCCTCTTCATTAAAACCTTTTGCAAAGGTTCTAAAAGATTCTACATGCTGCTCAAATTTTGCCTGATTTTCAGCTGAGACTGCACTAGAATTATTAACGTCTGCACATGATACTATTAGAAATAGACCACATAGAAATAATATATTTTTCATTTTTAAAAAGTTAGCCTATGAATTTAATAAAAATGTGTGAGACAATAAAGATGATATTCAATTTTAGTGAGTATTACTAATAACCCCACATATCAACATCAAAGTCAAGAATTTCTTTTTTAATTCTTTCTGACTCCATTATGAGTCTAAGTTGGTATTGTCTGTTTGACTCGCCGTTTCTTTGTCTAATATAATCTCTTATTGTTCTATCTCCATAAACATTATCATATTTATAGATATAAGAGCTGAATCGTCTATTGACAAGAAGGTCATCAAATGAGATACGGTTATTGTTGTTTTTGTCATTAAAGACCATGTGATTACTCAAAATATCTCTTATAGAAGGGTACCAGATCCAAAAATATCCTTGTTCTTTTCCTGCCTCTTTTAAATTTCTACCTACAGGTTGTATTCCAAGTAGTCTATACTTCATTTCAGAGTGTCTTTTATCAAAAAACCAAACTCCTTTAATTTTATAACCAGTTATATCAGATGAAGTTGCATACGTTTGCGGTCTGGAGTCACCTGGTGTAAACTTACTACCGTAAAAGTCCTTTATTTTATCAGTACCAGTAATTCTATTAGAGCTTAAAAAATTATCATTTCTAACATCAAATACTTCATCAATATTTCCGTTTTCAACATTTTCTCTAATAATTTTCCAAAGGGATTTTCTTGTGGAACTATACTGTTCATCATTTACAGGGAAAAGAAGTTGGAAGTTGAGCTTTTCATTTAAATCAATAAATTCATATACGACCTTGGACCACAAAACGTCTGTATCATCGATTTCAGGATATTCAATAGATTTATTTTCAGATTTAATAATTTCATTACCAATCTGAGATGGCTTTTTTGCATTAAGTAGGTTAGACTGGCTATAAGAACTTGCAAAAACAAAAAACGAAACTATTAAAAGGGTTAATCTGTTCATATTATTTAATTGTAACTACAAATGGTTCGACATTGGTTGGAGATTTTAAATCACCATCGATTTTAACTGCTTTTAAAACTGTGACGGTGACACTTGATCCTCTGTTTGCTCCGTTAATATCCCTAACTGCCTCATTACTATTTTGAATCTTATTTCCTTGTACAGTTCTTGTTGGTAAGTTACCAACTGTAATTTGAAATGACTCGACATTAATGTCATAATCATACAAAAATCCAGGTGGTTTTTCACCTCTAATTAAACCATAAAGGAGAGACTCTTTAGATATTTTATCACTATTGACAAAATTATAATCCTGACCACCAACTCTCTCAAAAACAGATCCTCTACCTGGTGGAGCGTCTTCTACTCTAAAATTAACTAAACTAGTGATGACCTCATCATTTGCTTTTCCTGAAACAACGACATCCATACTTTCTGCCCCAGCATTAGGTGCGGCAAAATATCTTGATCCAGTTTTTAAAATTGTACCATTTTTACCAGCTACTCTTATTGATGTTAAATCAGCAATTCCAGGGAAGGCTACAGCAATTTCATTTCTAAGACCTATATAAAAAACCTGCATATTAACAGGTGATACAATAGCTTCATTGGGTTTAGGTATAACATAAAATTGAGTATCTACTAAAAGACTATCAGTATTTCCATTATTATCAAAAAACAGAAAACCATAAAGTTTTTTTATTCCTGGGGATGAAAATCTTTTATTAAGCTTGATCTTACCATCAACAACTTCAAATTCTGAATCATTTAATTTGATATTATCAACCTTTAAGTCTACTCTATCAGGTTTAAAACTTGAATCAGTATTTCCCACAACTACTTTAGCATCAACAGTGCTGTTTGTGTAATAAGCTTGTTTATCTGTTTCAAGCAAAGTACTTTTTGAATCAAAACTCAACTGACGATCCTTTGTTTTGCTAACAAGAGAATTTAAAATTTCATATTCGACAGTTCTAATGTCAGACTGAATCTTAGTAAATTTTGCTAAAGAAGCAACTAAAGGGAATTTTTCATAGTTATAATAAATCCAATCCTCTTTAATTCCGTCTCTATTAACAACTTTATCATCGTTAGGATAATCAAATCTTAAAGAAAGATTTGATAATGCACTTGAGAATCCATAATTAGATTGTACTGTTCTTGCATCTCTCTCTTTGATTGAATCCAGTACAGATTCTACTTTACCAGAAAAACCTTTAAAGTAATCAATAAATGCTTGACCCTTTGAGGTAACACCATCATTAATGAAGAAAACTTCATCCAAATAATTACTTTTATCCATTACTTGATAATCTCTTCTTTGACTAACTTTTTCATTTCCATCCTCATCAACATATTCAACATCTATCATATAATTATTTTCATCTATTCCAATTAGTGAATCTTTCATATTTTGAATAAAATTGAAATAATCATCAGTAATTTCTTTCAATTTAGGTAGTTCTTCAGATGGAATTTTATAGTAATCCTGATTACTATTTTGGTCAATAATATTGTATGCACTATCAATCGAAGCTTTCAGCTCAGCAGTTGATTTTTCCATATCTTCGCTCTGAATACCGAGGGTAGCTAGAACTTCTTTACTTATTTGAAGGGCAAGCATTGCAATAAACACGAGATACATCATGTTTATCATATTCTGTCGAAGTTTTTGGCTTCTTGTTTGTTTTCCTGAGGATCCAGCCATGTCTTACTTGTTCATTGCACCAAGCATAGCTTCATACTTAGCATTTAATTCTTTAACAGTATTTTTCATTTTTTGCATCTCATCACCAAGGCCTTCAGGCATATTTACATTCTCAAATGCTTCAACTGTTTCCTTTAAATTATTGAGAACTTTAGCGACTTCTTGAATGTTAGATGAGGCAGATGCTAGGCCTTTATTAAAATCTTCAGTATTTTTTCCCATATCAGTGGGTACTTTGATTGAGGCAGTTGCCACTGAAGCGTTGGATATGTTGGAATTTAGTTCTGAAAGTCCTTTTACCGTACCATCAACCGCTTTTTGTAATTCAGCAGTCTCTACTGCTATAGTACTAACGACATCATCCTCTTCATCCTTTTTTCCAAGTAAAAAACCTTGGATACCTGATAAAACAAAGATTCCAGCCTCAACTGAAAGACCTACGATAAGCCATGTATTGGCTGAAAATATCAATGAACCATTTATGATTTTTAGTAATGCGCCAATAATGACAACTCCTGCACCTACACCAAATAATAACTCAAATACGTTATCTGGTAATAATTGTTTTTTCATAATTCTTAAATTTTAGTTTTATAATTTTTTTTAAAATATTTTATTTGGGTTTTCTTGAAAACCAACATCCTCTCCAAGATAACTTTGAACCGTTCTAAAGCCAATGTACGATCTTTTTCTTCCTCTCTCTTCATAGTCTCTAGTAGAGACTTTTAAGAAGTGAGCAACGTCTTTCCATGATCCTCCTCTTACAACCTTAAATTTATTATCCTCAGATCCCTCAATGGTAGGATTAAGTGCTGCTACAAAATCGTTAGCTCCCTTTTCATAGTTTGAATCAGTCCATTCAGACACATTACCAGACATATTGTATAGACCGTAGTCATTGGGCCAATATGACTCTGCTTCCGCTGTATACAAAATTTGATCCGCAATATAATCACCTCTTTCGGGCTTAAAATTGGCTAAAAAACAACCCTTTTCGTCATATGTATATGGTCCTCCCCAAGGGTACTCCGCTCTTTCCAAACCACCTCTTGCCGCATATTCCCACTCTGTTTCTGTTGGCAACCTGTAGTCACTAACTAATTGAATATTTTTTCTTGCCTTTCTTTGATGCTGATTTTTGTAAAAGGTTCTCCAGTGTGCAAAGGCTTTGGCTTGTTCCCAAGATACCCCAACTACTGGATATTCGGCATATGCATCATGCCAAAAATAGTCATTATGCATTGGCTCGTTGTAACTGTAAGAAAAGTCTTTGTACCATACAGTCGTATCAGGGTAAACCTCTAATTCTTTATAATCGCTCCATTTGTTATTTTTAGAATCAAACTCACGATAATTGTACTTAATTCTTTTTGTTCTAAATGCTCTCAGAGCATTGGGTGTTGAGTCAGCTGGAATAAAAAACCCCTCATAATCTTCGAGTAAGTCAGGTCCAATACCACCTTCAAGTACAGCAGCATAATTGGCATCTAAGTAATCTGATCTTTCCCATGGTATCTTGGCATCCCAATTTAATCTGTATGTGGATTTATTTTCAATGTCTAAAATTCCTAATCCATTCTCTTCTAGATATTCCTGGTATGCAGTTTTTTCTTCGCCCTCACCCACTCTATTGTAAACTGGCATAAAATCCCAAAGAGGGTCATCTTCTTTTACTTCCTCACCAATCTTATAATAGGATGCAATTGCTAATTCATTTCTAACTACTGAATCTCTAACCCAATTTACAAACTGTCTATATTCACTATTAGTTATTTCAGTTTCATCCATATAAAATGCCTTAACAGAAACTGTCTTTAAAGTTGGATTTTGATCTAAAACAACACTGGGGTTTGATGGACCCATGGTGAATGAACCAGAGGGAATCAATACCATACCTTGCGGTTTATCAGAGAAAAACTTGTTGGCCTTAACACCAATTAATTCACCTCTATCATTTTTTGAGCAAGAGGTAAATAGCATGAAAATTAATAATACAATTAAACTTTTTCTCATAGTTGTCACCTATATTTTATCAAAAGTTGTGCCCTAAAATAACACTTTTGGATTAAATTCATGTTATTTTGTTTTTTAATCTTGTTAAAATCCTTTCGGAAATGATGTTATTCTTACAGTTGTAATAATCGTTAGAAATACAAGAAATTATATCTTTTTCAACATTAATTAATTCATCGTTTAAAAACTCAACCCACCATCTTTCAGTGACTATACTTTTAAAGAACTTGAATTTATAATTATCAACATCAATGAAATATGTAATAAAATCTTCAGAGCTGTCATGAGGATTTTCATCAAATCTTGAATTAAAACCATCAACAGTGTACCATACTGATTCGGCTAGTAGGGAATTTATTATCTTAAAATCCCAATTCTCAAAAAAAGAAACAACCTTTGTCTTTGAGCTCAATCCTGAATACATAGCAAGTGAGCAAAATTCATGTGCGGTTAAGCCATTTGGATATTGATGAGCATTATTTATATCACCTGACTTTATGGACATTATATTAAATGAAACAATGTTTGCATCTCTTAGAATTGGTTCTGCTTCAACCAGATTTGATTTTACTTTTCCTAAACTCAAGGCTTCGAACTTCATTTTATCAATCAATTCAATTTCATCTGTAGATGTTAGATGTTTTTGAAATCCAATATTAGAGTATTGATTAAGTTTATTGTCCTCGTCCATGATTATCTTCGATAAATATGACTCCTGAACATTACCATTTTTGACAAAATCTACTCTATTATTAATGGTTACTAAATTAATTTTATTTAAGCACCTCTTGAGTGAATTGTAACAGGTTGAGGTCAGCTGCTGAGTGCCCCCTACAGTAATAACAAAGACCTCATTATTATTGCAATGCTCAATAATTTTTTCAATAGCAAATTTGGTATCTGAAACTCTATCTCCACTGATTAGATTGCCTAAATCATATAATTTGAATTTCCAGTTACCATAATGTAAGCCATAAAGTTTTTTTCTAAAATCTTTATCTGCATTAAATGATTTTTTAACTGATTGATCGTCTCTGTAGTCATTTATTGAGAAAACTACAATATCAGTCTTCTCAAAACCATCAAAACCATCTCGGCCATTTATTCCAATTTTATTACCAAAATTGGTTGAGCTAAGCTTGTTGGTGAAATCCAAAACATTTTTTTCAACAGGGTTAAAATATTCTAGAATCAAAATATTATTATTTCTTGATTTTTAAGTAGTCTTTAGCATCAGCAAGACTAATCTTTAAGGGGTCAATATTTTTAGGGATAGGTATTCTCTTTTTGCCTTTAATAACATACACTTTATTCCACCTGCCTTTTTCAATTGATATACCTTCAGGAGACCAATTAGTGATTATTTTTTCTTTGTCTTTCTTAATTTTATCATCAATTAATTGCTTACAATCATCTTCTGTTAAATTATCAAAATCATAATTCTTATTTACATTGATGAAAGTATTATTCCATTTAAGGTATGGGCCAAATCTTCCTCTTCCTTTTGTTACGTCATGAGATTTGTATACTAGTATTGGTTTTTGGGCTTCTCTTTTTGCTGTAATAAGCTCGATAGATTTTTCAATTGTAATAGTAAAAGGATTATATCCCTCAGGAATTGGTATGAAAACTTTTTGAAATCGAACATATGGACCGTATCTTCCAATATTAGCCTCCACACTTTCACCCTCAAAATCACCCACATAAACAGGTAGTTCAAAAAGTTTTAGTGCTTCATCAAAAGTTACTTTACTTATTTGTTGATCTGGAAGCAAGCTTGCAAAAATTGGTTTTTCCTCTTCATCAACTTTGCCAATTTGTGCTATTGGGCCATACTTTCCTAGCTTGACACTTAGTTGCCTGCCTGATTTTGGATCAACTCCCAATATTCTCTCACCAGTTTCTCTCTTTGCATTTTTTTGTACATCTTCAACTACAGAACTAAAAGGGTCATAAAATTTATGAATAATTGATTTCCAATCCTTTGACCCGTTTGCAATTGAGTCAAATTCACTTTCTACAGATGCTGTAAAATTATAATCAATTATATTTTTAAAATTATTTGTCAAAAACTCATTAACTAATAAACCAACCTCACTTGGAACTAATTTGCCTTTATTTGATCCATACTTTTCAGACTTTACTGTTTTATTAACTTCTGTATCGATTGTGTACTCAATAATATCTCTACTCTGAGCGTTATTTAAACCTTTGAAGACATATTTTCTATTCATTACGGTGGTTATGGTCGGAGCATATGTGGATGGTCTACCAATACCAAGCTCCTCAAGCTTTTTTACTAAAGAAGCCTCCGTAAATCTAAATGGAGGTTTGGTGAAAAATTGAGTAACCAATACATTTTCTTTTTCAACAATATCCCCTTCAAAAATATTTGGAAGAACAGTATTTTCTGAGTCATCATTTTTTTGATTATCCTTGGACTCTCTGTATAGTCTCAAAAAACCGTCGAATTTTATTACCTCACCAACTGACTGGAAAAATCCATCATGATTATTCGAAACTATTTTCACAGTAGTTTTGTCAACTTTAGCATCAGACATTTGACTTGCCAGTGTTCTTCTCCAAATCAAATCGTATAAATTGGATTGATCTGAATCCAAATTCGAAATATTGACATCAAAATTAGTGGGTCTTACTGCTTCATGTGCTTGTTGTGCATTTCTGCTCTTATTTGAAAAACTTCTCCTCTGCGAATATTCAGAACCATATTTTGAACTTATTGTACTATGAATTGAATTCAAAGCAGTTTCTGAAAGAGTTACGCTATCAGTTCTCATATATGTTATGTGCCCTGCCTCATACAACTTTTGTGCAGTTTGCATTGTTCTTGAAACATTAAATCCTAATTTTCTGGATGCCTCTTGCTGCATTGTTGAAGTTGTGAAGGGAGCAGATGGTTTCTTTATTAATGGGCTTTTTTTCACACTATCAACACTAAATAGTGCATCTTTAAAGCCTTCGATAAAAGATTTAAAATTGTCATCATCTTTTATATTATTTAAATATTTAGCCTTAAACTTTGATTTTTCAGTACTTATAAAATTAGCAGAAATTTTAAATGAAGATTCTGGTTTAAAATTTGAAATCTCTTTTTCTCTCTCTGAAATCAGTCTTAAAACAACAGATTGAACTCTTCCTGCAGAAAGACCGCCCTTGACTTTTCTCCAAAGTATAGGAGATATTTTATATCCTACTAATCGATCTATAACTCTTCTTGCTTGCTGAGCATCCACCAGGGCCTTATTAATTTGTCTTGGGTTTTTTATAGCATTTTTGATAGCATCTTCAGTAATTTCTCTGAAAACAATCCTTTTGGTATTTGATTCATCGAGATCCAAATTTTCGGCCAAATGCCAAGCTATTGCCTCACCTTCTCTATCCTCATCACTAGCAAGCCATACAGTTTCAACACCTTTTAATTCCTTTTTTAATTTTTTTACTAAATCTTTTTTGTCGTTGGTTACCTTGTATTTAGGATTGTAATTATTCTCAAGATCAATACCGAGTTCATTAGAGGGTAAATCTGCTATATGACCATTACTTGAAACCACTTTAAATTCACCTCCCAAAAACTTCTCAATTGTTTTTGCTTTTGCAGGTGATTCTACTATTACAAGGTTTTTAGACATATTTTAAAAAGTTGGATGACAAATGTATACGTTTTTTTTAAAAAAAAAATTTCGCAATACTTAACACATTAAAATTTTAGTAGCAAATATCAATAGTAAAGCCACAATTAAAATAAAAACACGACATTTTGACATGTTTTTATATATTTGCTTGTTACAAAGAAGGAATGCTTACCAAAACATTAGAAATAACAAAGAAAAAAAAGAGAATTTCCAATACTAGAAAATTCTCTATTATTTCTTACGGATGTCAAATGAATGTTTCAGACAGCGAAGTTGTTGCTTCTATCTTAGAGGGTATTGGATATACCTACTCTAACGATATAAATGAATCCGATTTAATCTTACTTAATACTTGCTCAATCAGGGAAAAAGCAGAAATAACAGTTAGAAAAAAACTGGAGACTATCAATGCTATCAAAAAAAATAAGAAAAACCTCAAAGTAGGTGTTCTAGGTTGCATGGCAGAGAGATTAAAAGAAAAATTCTTAATAGAGGAAAAAATTGTTGATTTAGTTGTTGGTCCTGATGCCTACAGAGATATTCCTAATCTTTTAAAGGAAATTGAATTCGGAAACGATGCAGTCAATGTTCTGTTGTCAAAAGAAGAAACTTACGCTGATATCAATCCAAGCAGGTTTAACACAAATGGTATTAACGCTTTTGTTTCAATAACAAGAGGTTGTGACAATATGTGTACATTCTGCATAGTTCCATTTACAAGAGGNAGGGAGAGAAGTAGAGATCCAAAAACAATACTTAATGANATCGATAATTTAGTAAAAAATGGGTACAAGGAAGTTACTCTACTGGGACAAAACGTTGATAGTTACTTATGGTATGGTGGTGGTTTGAAAAAAGATTTCAATAAAGCATCTGAAATACAAAGAAAAACATCAATAAATTTTGCAATGTTATTAGAAATAGTTGCTAAGAATTTTAAAAACACTCGAATTAGGTTCACTACCTCAAACCCTCAAGATATTGATAAAGAAGTTTTGGAAACTATGGCTAAGTATGAAAATATTTGTAACCACATACATTTACCAGTACAGTCTGGAAGTGATGAAATATTGAAAAAGATGAACAGAAAACACACTGTTGAAGAATATCGAGAANTAGTAAAAAAAATTAAGAAAATTCTTCCTGACTGTGGAATTTCTCANGACATGATTACTGGATTTCCNAATGAAACTGAAGATGATCACTTAAAGACATTAAAATTAATGGATTATGTTAAATATGACTTTGGATTTATGTTTAAATATTCTGAAAGACCGGGAACTTTAGCTGCAAAGAAATTTGAAGATAATATCCCNGAGANTGTTAAACAGCGAAGATTGAGTGAAATTATTAATCTTCAATTAAAACATAGTTATCAGAATTTATTCAATTACAGAGGGAAAAAAGTAAAAGTTTTAATTGAAAAAGAATCAAAGAAATCTTCTGAACATTGGTGTGGAAGAAATCCTCAAAACATAATGGTTGTCTTTCCAAAGGGAAAATTAAAAATTGGACAATATGCTGATGTTACAATTTTAGATAANACATCAACGACTTTGATTGGCCAACTAACTTAAAATAAAATTGTGAATAGTGAAATTCAAAATATTAAGCAAAGATTTGAAATTATAGGGTCCAATGATGGTTTGGATAGAGCTATTGAAAAAGCGGTTAGAGTATCTCCAACAGATATCACTGTACTAGTGACAGGTGAAAGTGGTGTTGGGAAAGAGGCCTTTCCTAAAATAATTCACCAGCTATCACACAGGAAACATAATAAATTCATAGCAGTAAACTGTGGTGCCATACCGGAGGGTACAATTGATTCTGAACTTTTTGGGCATGAAAAAGGTGCTTTTACAGGTGCAACTGCAACCAGATCTGGTTATTTTGAAGTTGCTGATGGTGGTACTATATTTCTAGATGAAGTCGGAGAGCTACCATTGAC
>JGI24820J26691_1000571_pt1 | contig 11246 bp, 10 predicted proteins | sample METZYME_5_50m_FD_26691 | JGI IMG/M metagenome (IMG submission 26691) | reverse complement strand
GAATCAATATGTTCAAGTTGTTTTTCCGTCATCCCAGGATAGTGTTCAAGCGTCATAGACGAGATTTTTTCCGGTGCAGTGATATCGCGGACAAGCCCAACAAACGAAGTCAGGCCCCCTATTTTGTAATTGTTTTTTGTGAGTTTTGCCAACTCCATTCCCATGTCGAAATCTTCTTGTTGCACCCTTATCAAAACATTAACCTCCAGTCACCGGCGGGAAAAAGGCAATCTCATCGCCTGCAGTGATTGCATGATCTAGATCAACATACTCCTGGTTTACCGCAACGCGAATGAGGCTCGGATCACTAAAAGCAGCTTTGTAGCTTTCACCTCGATTGATCAGCCAATTCAAAAGAGTCCTTACATCATTTATTCCAGATGGAACATCAACTGACTCCTCTGAGACGCCTAGATTTGTCCTGACCCAAGCGAAATAAAGAAGTTTCATATCCCAAACTCGCTAAATGGAAAATACTTCACAGTGTCCCCTTTCCTAATTCTTGTTACCTCCTCAGGTAATTCGACCAAGCCATCAGCAAAAACTAATGACGAAAGTATTCCCGCTCCCTCTTTTCCGTACTTACGAAAAACTAGCCCTTCCGTTTTATCTTCACGTACCTTTACCCTGACGAACTCTTTTCGGTCTGGTTTTTTAGCATATTCAAAATCTGCTCGACCAATAAACGGTTGTGGATAGATGTTTCTAGCGCCAGAAAGGTGAAGAATTATTGGGCGAGCGATTTTAAGAAAGGTTACCATCGCTGCAACCGGATTTCCGGGTAACCCGATAAAAAACGTTTCCTTAAATCGACCAAGAGCAACAGGCCTCCCTGGTTTGATAGCTAGCCTCCAAAATAAAAGTTCGCCTGTCTTTTCAATAAAATTTTTTACATGATCTTCCTCACCAGTTGACACCCCTCCTGAGGTGATGATCAAATCTTTCTGTTGGGTTGATGATGCTACCGCTTTTTCTATGAGAGCAGGATTGTCAGGGATNATACCTATATCNTCCACTTCACATCCAAGCGCCGNAAGTAAATTCAGTAGAGTAAAGCGATTGGAGTCGTAGATTTTGCCTCTTGCGAGCTCTTCACCAGGATCCAGCACCTCATCGCCTGTAGAAAATACAGCTACACGAAGTGGTTTTCGAACACTCAACGAAACTTTACCTGTAGCCGCAGCCAATCCAATATCCTGCGGTCTTAATCGCGTTCCTGCTTTTAGAACGCGCGTGCCTGCGGCTATATCCTCTCCCGATAACCGCCTGTTTGATCCACGTTTTATTCCAGGCGGAATTATTACTTTTCCGTTTTCAAGTTGGCAGTCCTCTTGCATAAGGACGGTATCAGGGTTTTCTGCGTCTGGGCCATTCGGCATCACCGCGCCTGTGAAAATTCTGACTGCCTCCCCTCTTTTTTGCAGACATTTAAGCGGTCTGCCAGCAGCAGCTTTTCCCGCTATCGGCAATTCCGTGCTTCCCGTTTTATTGAGATCATCGAAGAAAATCGAGTAACCATCGACTGCAGAGTTATTGTCTGCCGGTACATTTTCCGAAGCAGTAACATCCTCCGCCAGAATTTTATTCAACGCTCTGTTGAGTGCGATTTCTTCAGTATCTTTTTTTATTAAAAGACTATCCAATATAGTGGCTAAAGCCGCGTCTATTCGGGTTAGCTTACCGCCAAAAGCAAAACAATCACTTGTTAATTGGACCATATTTTAAGTCACTTTTAGTTTCAAATATTCAATTATAAATTCGGATATCGCGTTGTAATCGCTTGTATCAAATACCGGAACATCGAGACCGGAAAGTTTTACATCGCTTACTACCATACATATTTTTGGGTCAGTTTGACAAATCAACTCTTTTCCAAGCTTACCACGATGTACTTCCAATTTGCTGTGATTTTCCTTTTTAAACCCTTCTATAAGAACAAGATCTACTGGTTGTAATTTACTTAATAATTCATGCANGTTTGTTTCGTTTTGGTCATCTTGTTCATGAATTAGAGCCCATCGACGTTGCGANGATATAAGCACTTCNTGAGCTCCAGCTCGCCGATGCTCNTACGAGTCTTTTCCNGGTTTGTCTATATCNAAATTATGATGTGCATGCTTAATTGTAGAAACCGTTAATCCTTTTTTGGCAAAAGTCGGAATGAGGTTTTTTACAAGTGTTGTTTTTCCGCTATTTTGCCAACCCGCTATACCAAATTTCTGCATCGCTGTGTTCTTATGAATTTAAACTTGAGTATTAAGTAAAATTTAATCTTCTACTATCTTCTTTCTAGGACTTTCCGAAGTAAGGTGTAATAACCCGGACCTGAGGTAGTCATAACCAGTCCAAATGGTAAGGAGTGCTGCAATCCAGAGACAAACCTCNCCTATTGATAAAGCCGGGATGTAGCTCGGACCCGCGTCACCAATAATGAGAAAACCAATAGAAACCATTTGCAAGCTGGTTTTCCACTTGGCAAGTTTACTGACTGGCAAACCAACTCTTATTTCTGCTAAATACTCTCTTAGTCCTGAAACCAAGATCTCCCTTAGCAGAATAACCAACGCAGGAAGCACGGTCCACCCAGTAATGTAGTCAAACGCGCACAGTTCTAATAAACAGGCCCCCACTAACAACTTATCGGCAATAGGGTCAAAAAGGCGTCCAATCGCAGTTTGGTGATTGAGATACCTAGCAAGATATCCATCCAAATAATCTGTCAAGCAAGCAAAGCTATAAACCGCTAGGGCAGCCCACCTAAAGCCCGGACTACCAATCCAAATAAATCCTATCAGCAGAGGTATAACTGCTATTCGCGTCATTGTAAGAATGTTTGGCAGACTTTTCATCTCACCATCTTAAGCTGAAACTTTTTTGGACGAAATAGTTTCCTTAATTTTCGTAACAATTGTTCTTGCGTTCTAATCTTCATGAAAATGGTGATAAATCTGTTTGGCCAGGTTTTTACTTATTCCGTCTACCAGTTCCAAGTCCCTAAGCCCAGCTCTTGCGACGGCTCTTGCTGATCCAAAATGGAAAAGGAGTTCTTTTTTTCTTTTTGGTCCAACCGCAGGAATTTCATCAAGAATTGATCGTGTGAGTGATTTAAAACGTCTTGCCCTATGGCTTTCTATGGCAAATCGATGAGCTTCATCTCGAAGCCTTTGAAGATAGTGTAATAACGGGTCGTTGGGCTCGAGAGAGAAAGCACTTTTGCCAGATTGGTGAAAGACTTCTCTACCAGCATTGCGATCAGGTCCTTTAGCAATCGCAACAAAACAAATGTCAACTAGGTTNAGTTCTTTAGCAACCTCCAAGGAGGTTGAAAGATGTCCGGCTCCACCATCAATTAAAACCAAATCTGGTTTTACTGTCGTATGTCCGCTTTCCAAAGAATCGGCAACCTTTGAGAACCGCCGTCGTAATACCTGCCGCATCATGTAATAGTCATCACCACCGGCTTTTACTCTATGAGCGGCCTTAACTTTTGAGTTTTCAGGTGCTTGAGGATACTGGTCCTCGATAAGCGCGTCTTTAATATTGAATTTTCTATAGAAATTTTTCTCAAAACCATCTGAACCAGCCACGATCATAGCGCCTACAGCACTAGTTCCTTGAATATGGCTGTTATCGAAGACCTCTATCCTTTCTGGTACTTTTGGAAGCGTAAATATTTCAGCTAGACGCTTAAGAATACTTAACTGCGTTGTTTGCGTAGCGCGGTTACGAGCTAGAGCATCTTTTGCATTATCCTGGGCATGGAGAATTAGCTTCTTTAGTTCCCCCCTTGCAGGTATTGTCAGCTTCACTTTACCGCTTGACCTCGATGAGAGCGCCTCAGTCAACAAATCAGCGTTACGAATGTTATTACTTAAGAGAAGTTGCCGCGGCGCCTGCTTGTTTTCATAAAATTGTCCCAAAAAGGCCTCTAGAATAGATTCTTGGTCGTCTAGTCTGTGATGACGCGGAAAATACGCCCTATTTCCAAGATTTCTTCCTCCTCGAAAGAAAAAAACTTGGATACAACTAAATCCTTTTTCAGTATGAAGAGCTATAATGTCGGCGTCGCTCACACCTTTTACATTAATATCTTGCTTCGATTGTATTTGAGTAAGTGCATGTATCCGGTCACGATAAATTGCTGCTCGTTCGTAATCTAAATTTTTACTAGCTGCTTCCATACGAACAGAGAGTGTTTTTTGGACTGAAACACTGTCTCCCGACAAAAAAGAACGCGCCTGATTTACCAAGTCCAAATATTCGGATTGTGTAACATAATCTACACAAGGCGCCGAACAACGCTTTATTTGGTACTGAAGACATGGACGCGTTCGGTTTTTGAATACATTGTCACTGCAGTTTCTTAGCAAAAACGCTTTTTGTAATGCCGTTAAAGATCTGTTTACCGCTCCTGCAGAAGCGTATGGACCGAAGTAATTACCCGGCCGCCTTTGGGTCCCCCGGTGTTTAGTCAATATCGGCCAATCATCGTCTTGCGAAATATAAATATGGGCAAACGATTTATCATCGCGAAGCAAGACGTTAAAGCGGGGTTTGAATTGTTTTATCAGATTACTTTCTAGCAACAATGCTTCAACTTCTGTATGCGTGGTTATTATTTCAAGCTTTCTTGTTTCGCTCACCATCCTTAATATTCGTTGTGATATACGTTCCGGCTTTGTGTAACTTACGACGCGCTTTTTCAAATTTACTGCCTTGCCCACATACAGAACGTTTCCTCCTTCATCGAGCATACGGTACACACCCGGTTTTTGGGGCAGAGACGGGATTTGCGATTTTATTAACTCCGTTCCTGTTTGGATATTAGTTTTTTGCACTTTTCCGTCAGAATCAATGTGCGATTTAGTGTTCAAGGCTCTTCTTTCTTGCTTCAAATTTAGAATTTGATCATGCTGAATTTTAGTTTAACAGAAGAAAAAAAAGAAGCCGCTTTTTAATCCACGATGGCTGTGGACAAAGCTGGGGATAAGCTGATGAGATATTGATTATCGTCGCAGATACCCTCAAAAATTACATTTTGCTTAAAATATAGGCACTGTTTTTAACCTATTGAAAAATAACGGTTTTTTTCTTTTGCGTTTCATCCTTCCATTTTCATGGCTAGTCTGATGTGATTTTTATTGCTGAAAAATACAAAATTTAGGAACTGTGTACAATCAAGCCCTTCATTTACAATATTCCTATTACTATCTGCCAGTTTTTGCACGTTTAAATTGTATTAACTAATATAAATAAAAGTATTTTTTCTATATTGAATATCGATTACAACTTAGTATTTACTTGAATTAAAGTTTAATTTCTAAAAAAATATAATTTCTTTATTTGGCAAGAGAAGTTTTAAGTGAAGTTATTTGAAAAATTATTTCTTGTTAGCTAGTTTGAGATCGTGAAGCCCATAAATAAATCAGCAATCGTAACCGGAGCAGCGAAACGCATTGGAGCGGGGATTGCAAAGGCCCTCGGTAAGCAGGGATGGTTTGTCTATCTGCATTACAATTCCTCAAGCAAGGAAGCAAAAGAGGTTCTCCATGAAATCAAAAGCAACGGCGGCAGTGGTCAATTGATAAATATGGATTTAAGCCATCCAGATTGCGGTGAAGAAGTAATCAATCAAATTGATAGGACGGCACCGCCAGTCGAGTTATTAATAAATAATGCCGCCAGATTTGAATACGATAATATATCGAATATTAATAGTGTATCGATGGATCAACATTTTTTTGCCAATGTTCGTGGTCCAGCACTTCTAAGTAAGGCTTTCTTCGAATTAATCAAAAAAGGGCAGCAAGGTTGCATTATTAATATTCTCGATAATAAAATCTTTTCCCTCAATCCAGATTATCTTTCGTACACAATCAGTAAAGCCGCATTACAATGTGCAACAGAAACATTTGCTATGGCAATGGCTCCCCGTGTCCGTGTAAATGGTATAGCGCCAGGAATAACGCTCGAAAGCGGAGGACACGGAGAGATCATTTTTCAAAAAGGGCAAAAAATGAGCCCTATTGGTAAAGTTTCTTCAGTCGAGGACATTGTAAAGGCAGTTTTTTTTATTGTTAATACGACATCTCTAAATGGTCATATAATCACGATTGACGGCGGGCAAAGGTTGCAAAAACTTGATAGGGATGTAGCCTTTTTATGATCATTGATATCGGATTTTAGTCTCATGGCAGATATTGTTACAAAACTTTTCCTCGAAAATTTAGAGGTATTGGTGGACATTGGTATTCATGATTTTGAAATCAACCAACCACAACGTCTCCAGATTTCAGTGAGCGTTTCATTAGACCCGGCTCAAATTGATGATGCCGATGAAATAGGAGCAACTTTTGACTATGACTTCATAAGGTCAGAGATTAAAGAGCTGGTAGGTAGCAGAAGGTTCAATCTGCAAGAAACACTTTGCCGACTGATCCTCGAAAAGATCACTATAGAAAAAAGTATTGTAGGAGCCACGGTTACTACAAAAAAAATCGATGTATATCCCGACTGTGCCGGTGTTGGAGTTCAGATGACTTATACCGCTTAATATTTTGTATATATAATATTTTTTTGGAGCTTATATTAGTATGATAAGAATCCTGGCGATCACAGATATTCATCACGGCCAAGCGTTTGAAACAAAAAAGAGTAGCTCAGCGTTATTATTATTAGACCGTTTTGTGCAGCATGCAAGTCAAACTAAGCCTAACTTCATAGTCGATTTGGGCGATAGAATTAACGATGTCGATCAGAAAACTGATTATCGACTGATGCAAGAGGTAGCAAATAAGTTTAAGCAAATTTCCATTCAAAGAGAGCATGTTCTAGGAAACCACGACGTTGCATTCCTGAGTAGGAACGATAACGAAACCCTCTTAAATGCCCCTGTAGAAAGTAGAAGCTTTATTATGAGGGATTGGCATTTTATTTTTTGGTCGCCCGACACACAATATTCTACAAAATCCGGATTTCCCCAAGATGCTAAAGCAGTTGATTGGTTAGAAACTACGCTTGAAAAGCACTCGGGGCCAACCGCTCTTTTTTGCCACGTTCCGCAAATTACTGGAAATTTAGACGGAAATTATTGGTTCGAAAACAATCCCTGGGCAGCTGTCCTTCCTTATAAAGAGCGAGTCTTGGCCATTCTCGCAAATCACCCTGGCATTCAGATTACTTTCGGTGGCCATTTACACTGGCCGAGGTTAAACACATTAAATGGAATACATCATATTACTCTTCCTTCAATAGTAGAGAGTTTCTTTTCTGGGGGCACAGCTTGCGGCTCGTGGGCAGAGATCTGCATCTCAGAAGATCTAACAATTAAGATTAACGGTTATCAGAACCTGGAATGGAAATTACCCTTGAGAAAATATGGCGATAAATGGCCTACACCAAGAATGGCTTCAAGGTAAAAGAGCAGTAAGATTTTAACTGCAAGATGCACCGCCTAGAACACAAAATTTCGAACAGTGTTGATGGTTTAAATATATTTTTTTGCTAGCTTCAGAAAGAGTCTTTCCTAATTCGAACTCTTCCTCGTAAGGTAATAAAGTACACGAGACAACGGTGGGTCTTTCTTGTCCTTTTCGTTTGACTACCATTCGCGAGGACGCACACATTTGTGTTTCAGGTCTAACAGAGAGAATCTCCCAGCAACTCGTAGTTATTTCTGGCACATCCACTGTGATATCCATTTCGGGAAAGATAACTAACTCACTAGGATTATGAGCGTCCACTTGCAGACCAAGATCTTCAAACAAGTTTTTATAACCCTCGCGGCACTCGTGATCACTTTCCTGTGACAAGCTACGACCTGCGACGTTTATTGTATATTTATTATCCCTCAACCACTTCAAACCTTTTATCATCGGATCCCAAGTCCCGACGCCTCGCTCAACTTCATGCACGTCTTTGTCGTAATGATCTATAGAGACCCGAAACACTATTTTTTCAGCGCCAAAAGATTCTTTCAACTGCAAAAGCCCCTTGATTTTATTTTGCAGCGGCCTCATAGCGTTCGTTAAAACCATAATTGAAAGGTTTCGCCTGAGGCATTCCTCCAGCATTTTCAAAAAGTCGGGGTTTAAAAACGGCTCGCCACCAGTGAAGCCGATCTCACAAGTTTTTCCTGAAATATTCTCCAATTCATTCAGAAACTCAACGACATCAGCAAAAGAGAGATAAACCAGTCGATCATTTCTTGGCGACGATTCTATATAACAATTCGAACAAGCTATATTGCAAAGTGTGCCTGTATTGAACCAAAGTGTTTTAAAACCATCAAAATCAACGAAAGCCCGCTGATCTCCATCTTTTGTTATTAGCGGGTTGGAAAATTTTACCAACGTATTTGTCATGATAATCCTTAAAATGTCTATTTTTAACTAAAGCCCTTGTAAAAGTTGCCGCTACTTCCACGTCTTAAATTATAATGTTAACGTTGGTCTACTTGATCGCGAGCGATTACATTTTTTAGTTTACCAAAAAAATATTTACAGGCAATTAATGAACAAACACCAAGATATTAATCGGCCAGACAGTTCCGCAGAGAACCAGGCGCGCCGTCACGATAAGTTTTCACAACAATTAGTCGGCGCTGCAACTCCGGACCTTAAATCATCTGTCGCCAAGCAAGACGCTGGCCGTGAATTCAAAATCGTATCAGAGTTTAAGCCATCCGGAGATCAACCGTCAGCTATTTTTGAATTAACAGATGGATTAAAAAATTCGGCATGGGATCAAGTTCTTTTAGGTGTAACTGGCTCTGGAAAAACATTTAGCATGGCCCACGTTATACAAAATGTGCAACGACCCACTTTAATTTTAGCTCCGAATAAAACGCTAGCCGCTCAACTCTTCGGTGAGATGAAAGCTTTTTTCCCAGACAATGCTGTAGAGTATTTTGTTTCCTATTATGATTATTATTTGCCAGAGGCCTATGTTCCTCGCACCGATACCTATGTTGAAAAGGAAGCTTCTATCAATGAACAGATAGATCGAATGAGGCACTCTGCAACACGAGCCCTGTTGGAACGTGAAGATGTAATAATTGTAGCTTCCGTTTCCAGTATTTATGGAATCGGAGCAGTTGAGACGTATGGAAATATGACTGTTATACTTAAGGTTGGGGCGTCCCTAGAACCTCAAAACCTGCGAAAGCGGCTTGTAGAATTGCAATACCGCAGAAACGATACAAATTTTCAGCGTGGTTGTTTTAGAGTAAGGGGTGACACCTTAGAGATTTTCCCTGCTCACCTAGAGGATAGAGCCTGGCGGCTCTCCTTTTTTGGAGAAGAGCTGGAAAGTATTCAGGAGTTTGATCCCTTGACTGGCGAAAAAACATCGGAATTAGAACAAGTCAGGGTCTTTGCTAACTCCCACTACGTGACACCAAAACCTACACTTAACCAAGCAATCAATGAAATAAAAATTGAATTAAAAGCCCGTCTTACAGAGTTGCACGAAAACAGCCTGTTACTGGAAGCACAACGCTTGGAACAGCGGACTACATTTGATTTAGAAATGATAGCCGCCACAGGTTCTTGTGCCGGAATTGAAAATTACTCACGGTACCTCTCCGGAAGAGAGGCCGGACAGCCACCGCCCACACTTTTCGAATACTTACCTGAAAACGCTCTTTTGATGGTGGACGAAAGCCACGTGACCGTGCCTCAAATAGGAGCAATGTATAAAGGAGACTTTGCCAGAAAATCAACCCTATCACAATACGGCTTCCGACTTCCCTCCTGCTTAGATAACCGCCCATTAAAATTTGAAGAGTGGGACATGATGCGACCCCAAACAATTTTTGTTTCTGCAACTCCAGGTCCCTGGGAGTTAGACAAAACAGCCGGTGTATTTACCGAGCAACTAGTAAGGCCAACAGGCTTAATAGATCCTGTTTGTTTAATTCGGCCAACAAAAAGCCAGGTAGACGATGTTATTGCCGAGTGTAAGAACTGTGCGGAACTTGGACAACGTGTCCTTATAACAACGCTTACAAAACGAATGGCCGAAGACTTAACCGAATATATGCTAGAGGCGCAAGTTAAGGTCCGGTACATTCACTCAGATATTGATACGCTCGAGCGAATCGAAATTATACGTGACTTAAGGTTGGGTGTCTTCGACGTACTGATAGGAATAAATTTACTTCGGGAAGGATTAGATATTCCGGAGTGCTCACTAGTTGCAATACTAGATGCAGATAAGGAAGGCTACTTAAGATCACGTACCTCACTAGTACAAACTATAGGGAGGGCCGCTCGGAATGTCGATGGACGGGTAATACTTTATGCAGACAATCTTACCGGAAGTCTCGAATATGCGATAAATGAGACCGACCGTCGCCGCAAAAGACAAAGTGAGTATAACCTAAAACACGGTATTACACCCGAGTCGGTAAAAAAGAATATTGGTGATATTCTTGAAAGTGTCTACGAACGAAGCGACCGAATAACAATTGATGCCGGCGAGAGTAGCAGCGAACTGGTAGATAAAGATTTAAAAACAATCATAAAGGAATTTGAAGTCCAAATGAAAGAAGCGGCAGCAAACTTGGAGTTTGAGGAGGCTGCCCGGTTAAGAGATGAAATCAAACGCTTAGAGGCTGCAGAACTAGGCATGACTATAGACGGCAAGCCCCTACCGAGAGGCGGGGTAATAAGATTATCGTCGGCCAGGTCTTCTAAGGCTAAAAATATTTCTCCAAACCCAAAGCAACCAAGGCAAAAACAGCGCGCACGAAGGTAATAATCAACGGGAATATTAGAATGGGTAGAAATATCGGTTTAATCACGGGCGCAGCATCAGGAATAGGACTGAAAACAGTCAAACGTCTCCTAAAAAAAGGTTGGGAAGTCTATGGTCTCGACAATGATGAAAGTGGTTTGGAGCGGTCTTCAAAAGAGATAAATAATTCTAACTTTATTGCAAAACCATGTGACTTAAGAAGTGAAGAAGTCCTCAAAAACATTATTGTCGAAATACAGGAAGATCGACAAAAAATTAATTCTCTAATTGCCTGCGCAGGCGTTTTGAAACTAGGGACATTGGAGGATATGTCTACAGAGGATTTTGATTTAGTATTCGATATTAACGTTAGAGGTTTGTGGTTATCTGCAAGAGAAGCTCTCCCCCTTTTGAAAAATGCTGCCAGTCGCGGCGAACTTTCTAGAATTATTTTACTATCGTCAGTTTCAGCATTGCGACCTAAGATAGATAGTGGAGCATACTCGGCT
>JGI24820J26691_1000570_pt1 | contig 11253 bp, 14 predicted proteins | sample METZYME_5_50m_FD_26691 | JGI IMG/M metagenome (IMG submission 26691) | reverse complement strand
TCTATAAATTTAGGATGGTAAATGGATAATCTAACGATTGATATCTATAATAAAAACGCACCCAATACGCAAATCTTAATATAGATAAGGTTTCATTGAAAGCATACCGCGATTTTTCAAACGCATTACCAATAAATGGTCACGTTTTGGATTATGGATGTGGTCCTGGTTATTTTGCAAAACAATTTTTAGCCGACGGTTTTAAGGTTGATGCTTTCGATGCATCAGAAAAAATGATCGAAATTGCATCTAGAGAAGCGCAGATCAACTGGTCAGTGACTGACTTCAAATCGTTCCGTGCCACGACCCAATATGATGGCATTTGGGCCAATTTTTCACTCTTGCATGCCCCAAAAAGAGAAATAAATTCGTTAGTACAAACCATTTTTAACAGTCTGAAACCGCGTGGTTTATTTAGTCTTGGACTAAAATTAGGAACTGGGGAAAGGCGTGATAAGATGGGGCGAAAATATTCATACTTCGAGGAAAAGGAAATCCGAAGCATACTTTCAAAGGAAGGATTTGTGTATAGTTCGCATCATTTAGGTAAAGCAATAGGTTTGGATGGTGAAAACGCAAATTTTATCATAATCTTAAGTCATGCATGATTTATTTGCCTATACGGACGGAGCTTGTTCGGGAAATCCTGGTCCTGGCGGATGGGGTGTCCTTTTAGTTGCCAAAAACCAAGGCAAAATTATCAAGGAAAAAGAGCTCTTTGGAGGTCAGGAAAACGCAACTAATAATCAAATGGAATTATTCGCAGCAATATCAGCTTTGGAAGCTTTGGATCGGCCTAGCAAAATAAAGATTATTACCGACAGTTCTTATGTAAAAGATGGAGTTACCCAATGGTTGGAAAATTGGAAAAAAAATAAATGGAAAACAGCATCAAAAAAACCAGTTAAAAATGCGGAACTATGGCGTAGATTAGACCAAGCTAGATCCATGCATCAAGTTAAATGGGAGTGGGTTAAAGGACATGCTGGGCACCAGGAAAATGAGCGTGCCGATGAATTAGCCAGAAAAGGAATGGAACCATTTAAAAATCAAGGCTAGCGCAGAGCAAAGCTGGCCGACTGCCCTTTTCCTTTATCAGAAATGAAACGCAGACGCCTACCATCAAATGTTACTTCCTGACAGTTATACTTTAACTCTCGCTTACCCCAAAGTAATGTTCTGCAAAAATATCCATCTATCCAATCCCAATCCCCACTAACATTTCTACCAGCCGCGGATCCTTTTATTTTGCCATCACTTGTTACAGATAATGAAATTAAAAAACGTTCTAATTTTTTATTGATAACTAAATTTTCAAAATCAGAACGACTAGCAACTGTAGACTCACTTGCTGAAACCTGGATGGTAATAAGCAAGAAGGTAAGAAATATTACACTGAAAGTCCTAATAAACGTACATCCTTCTTTGAGTTCCAAAACTAGTTCAATCCCAAAACGTCCATCATATCATACTGACCAGGCTGTTTGTCGCGGCCCCAAATCACTGCCTTTAAAGCGCCTCGAGCAAAAATGTTTCTATCAGTAGCATTATGGCTTAGGATCAATTGCTCACCATTTGATGCAAATAAAACATCGTGCTTTCCTACTATATCACCGCCCCTGATTGAGGCGAAACCAATAGAACCTTTTTTGCGAGCTCCAGTTATACCATCTCGACCTCTCACAGCAGTTTCGATTAGACTTATACCACGCCCATCTGCCGCCGCTTCACCCAGCATCAAAGCGGTACCAGAAGGAGAATCTACTTTATGCTTATGATGCTGCTCTATAATTTCAACATCAAATTCCTCATCCAACGCTGCTGCTACTTTTCTAGTTAACGCCACCAACAGGTTTACTCCAAGAGACATGTTTCCAGCTCTTACAACAACCGAATGAAAACTTGCTGCTTTAATTTTCTCTAATTCATTTTCAGAAAATCCAGTCGTGCCAATAATATGGATAGCGCGAGCCTGCGCAGCAAACTTTGAAAACTCAATAGTTGCCGAAGGAGTGGTAAAATCAATAACTGCTTCAGCATTTGCAATAACCTCTATTGGATCTTCAGAAACAACCACATCAAGTTTGCTACCACCCATTGCAAGACCTATATCTTTGCCAATCCATTCGTGGTTTGGACGCTCCAGTGCGCCTACAAGTTCCAATTTGTCACTTTTTGCAATAAGGTTAATGAGAGTTTGTCCCATGCGCCCAGAAGCCCCTGTTACCACTACTTTCAGTAAATCAGCCATTTTATGTCCTTAGTACTATGCTATAATGTCCTTAACGTGCCCGCACGCGTTTGGCAAAGATCAAAATTAAGGTAATATATAATCAGAAATGGCAAAGAATAAATTTCACCATGGCCCCGGACCGTCGCAAAGGCAATTACGAGTAGGAGAACTCATACGAAGAGCATTGTCTGAAATATTATTGCAAGGCACGATCCATGATCCAGATTTAAATAGAATATCAGTAACAGTCGGTGAAGTTACTGCATCCCCTGATCTAAAAATTGCAACAGCTTATGTTTGTCCACTAGGGGGACAAGGGGCAGAGGACTTAATTGCACTATTGTCAAAAAATAAGTCTGAAATTCGTAGGTCAATATCAAAAAAATTAACATTGAAGTACACACCTGAACTAAGATTTCGCATAGACGCAACTTTCGATAGAATGGATGAGACAAGAAGGCTTTTTAGCCAAGAAAATATAAAGCGCGATTTAGACATAAAATGAAATTTCTTATCATCATTTTAGTACTCTCGCTTACCCCAGCATGGTCTTCAGAGTGCTGGAATTTTAGTTTTAAAAAAGCTGGCTACACAGCCTGTACAGCTAAATTGCCTGAAGATGATATACGTCTATTTTTAAATGATAAAAATGGAAAACACTTTGGACAATTCCAAAAGTTGGAAATGTTCTTAAAAAAGCAAGGTCTCAATATTATTTTTGCAACAAACGCCGGAATGTATCACTCTGACAGGTCTCCCGTTGGTATGTATATCGAAAACTTCAAAAAACTTTCACCTCTTATTATCAGGGATGGGCCAGGTAACTTTGGGCTTTTACCAAATGGTGTGTTTTGCTTTAATGAAAGAGAATTTTTGATCTTAGAAACAAAACAATTTTTGCTTAGCAAAAAAAAATGTCAATACGCAACACAATCAGGTCCCCTATTAGTTATTGACGGTAACATTCACCCAAAATTCATAAAGGACGGAACATCAAAATTTATACGGAGCGGTGTAGGCGTAAGCAGGGATGGGCTAAAAGCAATATTTTTAATTTCAAATGAAGCCGTTAATTTTCATCAATTTGCTAGTACTTTCTCAGATTATTTTGAAATTGATAATGCTCTATATTTGGATGGCAACATATCGAGGTTATTTTCACCAAAATTTAATCGAATAGATTTTGGTTTAGACGTTGGACCCATCGTTGCAGTGGTAGCGCCAGCAAAAAAGCCAGCGCTATCCAATTAGGGTTAGCTGGCTAATGCTTCAATCGTTTGATTTGAAGAACCATTGGAAATTTGGATTTTCCTCGGCTTTAAAGCCTCCGGTACTTCTCTTTTCAAATCGATGTGTAGCATCCCATCTGCGTGGTTTGCCCCATATACATTTACATGATCGGCCAACTGAAAACGGCGTTCAAAACTGCGGGTGGCAATGCCTCTGTACAAGTAATTTTTTTGTTTTTCATCCGTCTTTCCTGCCGAAATAAACAATGTGTTCTCTCTAACCTCAACATTTAGGTCAGCCTCAGAAAAGCCTGCTACTGCTATAGAAATACGATATGCATCCTCGTCAACTTTTTCTATATCATATGGCGGGTAACTAGATGTCTGGTTGTCTGAAGTGAGCACACGGTCAAACATATCTGCTATTTGGTCAAAACCTACAGTAGCCCTGTAAAGTGGCGAAAAATCAAATTGTCTCATTGTATATCCTCCTATGAGCGATTCCAATTTGCACCTACCCATAAATCGGCGTAGGCATTATTTTATCAGAGACCCTTGTAAGGCGTCTCTGATGCAAATATGGGGATGAAATAATCGAATTCAAGAAGTCGCAAAGGGTTTTTCAAAATAATGAACAAAAGAAGAGCTGATACTCCAAGCGCAGAAGGTATTGCCGCAGCAGCTAGGGCCGCAACAAAATCTAAAACCTTACCCCCAGTAATGAGTTGGAACCCACCTTTTTGTGGAGATTTAGATATTCGAATTGCACGCAATGGTACTTGGTTTTATTTGGGCACCCCAATTGGTAGGTTTGAACTGGTAAAGTTATTCTCTTCAATTCTAAAAATTGAAGATGGAAAATACTTTCTTGTCACTCCCGTAGAAAAGGTCGGAATACAAGTAGATGATGCTCCATTTATCGCTATTGATTTCAATGAGATTGAAATTAATGGGGAAAAGGCACTTAAATTCGAAACTCATGTAGGAGACCAAGTTATCGCCAACTTTGAAAATCCAATACGCGTAGAAACGGATGCCTTTTCAAATGAGCCTGCCCCATATATCCATATCCGCAATGGCTTGGACGCTTTGATAGATCGAAAGACTTTTTATCGTCTTGTCGAAATTGGACAACATAAAAAATACGACAATGAAAATTGGTTTGGAATCCAATCCGCCTCTTCTTTTTTTCCAATTATTAAGTCGAAAGATTTAGATCTTACAATCTAATCCAACAAAATTATCAGTATAAAAATTGTACCAATTTTTTCCCATAATGGCTTCTATTTCATCCTTGTCGAAGCCAACATCGGCTAAACCTTTTTCAATATTTTTAAAATCTCTATTATCCGTAAACCATTCTGGCTGCTTGGGAAAGCCTGGATTGTCAGGAGTCCCCTCACCATAATCAATTGTTTTGCTCCAACGCCCTACTCGCATCCATTCTACAATACTATCTGGTTGGTCTTGGCATAAATCCGAGCCAATACCGAGGCTTCTAATACCATATTTATCAGCTGATTTAGCTATCATTAAACAGAAGTCCGATAAAGTGCACTGAGAACCATTTTTTAAATGATGTGGATATAAAGAAAAACCAATCATACCTCCATTCGATACAACAGCTTCTATTACTTTATCCCGCTTATTTCTAAGCGCAGGATGCCAAGAAAAAGGGTTTGCGTGGGTTATTGCTATTGGGCGCTCTGATATTTCCGATGCTTGAATAGTCGATTTGTCGGCAGAGTGGCTCATGTCGACAACCATCCCCACGCGATTCATTTCTTTTATCACCTGTTTGCCCATTCTTGTAATACCAGCATCATGGTCTTCATAACACCCGGTAGCTAGAAGCGATTGATTGTTGTAAGTCAGCTGCATAAAGCGAGCCCCGAGGGTATGTAAAATTTCAATCAAACCAATATCATCTTCTATGGGTGAAGGATTTTGGAAACCAAAAAATACAGCTGTTCGATTTGTTTTTTTTGCTAAATCAATATCTGCTGCAGTTAAACCCTTGATGATCAGATTAGAATATTTTTCAAACCAACGATTCCATTTTTCGAAATTCAAAACTGTCTCCCGGAATGTCTCATGGTAAGAGACGGTCACATGAACAGCGTCAACTCTTCCCTCTCTCATCTGATGGAATATTTTTTCCGACCAATTTGCATATTGGAGATTGTCAATTATCATCATCTTTAATGCGCCTCTGCCCAATTCATTCCGCGACCGGCGTCAACAGACAAAGGTATATCCATTTTCAAAAAAGGGAGTGAGGCTGCTTCCATAATTGATTGGACCTGAAAAATTAAATCTTCACAAAACTCCTCTTTTACTTCAAATAATAATTCGTCATGCACCTGAAGAAGCATTTTTGCAGGTAAATCTTTTATCGCCTCTGGCACTCTTATCATTGCACGTCGAATAATATCTGCAGCAGTGCCCTGGATAGGCGCATTTATAGCTGCTCTTTTAGCAAAACCAGCCATTGGGCCCTTTGCGTTTATCTCAGGCGTATGAATAACCCGACCAAAAAGAGTTTCAACGTAGCTGTTATCTTTACTAAATTTAACAGTCTTATCCATGTATTCCTTTATGCCAGGAAACCTTTCAAAGTAACGATCAATAAAACCTTGTGCCTCAGAACGTGGAATACGTAGGTTTCTTGCAAGACCAAAACCAGAAATGCCGTAGATGACCCCAAAATTTATTGCTTTTGCCTGACGACGAATTTCAGATGTCATCTCATCTAGAGGAACATCAAACATCTCTGAAGCAGTCATAGCATGAATATCCAAACCATCATGGAAAGCCTGCTTTAAAGAATCGATTTGTGCGATATGTGCTAAAATTCTTAGTTCAATTTGACTATAATCTAGGCTTACCAAAACATTACCATTTTCAGCGACAAATGCTTCCCTAATTCGCCTGCCATCTTCTGTCCTGATTGGTATGTTTTGTAGATTAGGCTCAGTTGAAGACAATCGCCCAGTAACGGCACCGGCAATTGAATATGAAGTGTGAACACGGCCCGTGTTTGGATTTATGTGATCTTGTAGCGCATCAGTATAAGTAGACTTAAGTTTGCTTAACTGCCGCCAATCTAGAACTCTTTTTGGGAAATCATGTGTCGTCGCCAGATCTTCTAATATGTCCGCTCCAGTCGCATACGCTCCATTTTTACCCCTTTTCCCCCCTTCGTACCCAAGCTTATCAAACATAATTTCACCCAATTGCTTGGGNCTTCCCACATTGAAAGACTCACCAGCCAATTCATGAATTTCAGCTTCGAGGCCAGCCATTTTNTGGGCAAATGCGTTCGACATTCGACTCAGTGTTTCTCTGTCGACTTTAATCCCATTTCGCTCAACTTGAGCTAGAACTGAGACTAAAGGACGCTCTAGAGTTTCATAAACTTTNGTCACCTTAGATAGGTGTAATTTTTGCTTAAAAATTTTCCAAAGCCTCAAGGTTATATCCGCATCCTCNCCNGCATAAGCAACAGCATCCTCTATCTTAACTTTATCAAANGTTATAGCCGATTTACCCGAACCAATCAGCGTTTTGATAGCAATTGGTGAGTGGTCCAAATATCGTTCTGATAAGGAATCCATTCCGTGATTATGCAAGCCGCCATGCAAAGCGTAGGACAAAAGCATTGTGTCATCAAATACGGTGACCATTACTCCGTATCGGCTCAAAACTTTTGCATCATATTTTATATTCTGCCCTATTTTGAGAATACTATCATCTTCAAAAATTGGCTTCAGGCTATCCAATACAAATTTTAAATCGAGTTGCCCGTCAACCAATTGAAAATTTTCAAAAAGATCGTCATTTTGTCCCTCCTTATGACCAACTGGAATGTAGCAAGCCGAACCCATCTCTATTGCCAATGAAATACCAACCAGCTCGGCCAACATATCATCTAAAGAGGTAGTTTCTGTGTCCACTGCCACAAATCCAATTTCATAAATTCTATCAATCCAATTTTGAAGCTGGTCCGCAGTTTTGATCAGTTCATATTTCTTACGATCAAATGGAACTTGTTCTAGATTATTGATTTTATTATCTGCATCCAAATTATTAAATGTTGGAATTTCTGCATCAAATTTTTGTGCAATGCGCTTCGTCAGCGTTCTGAATTCCATTTTTGTTAAAAAATCTAATAATTGATCCGGAACAGGGGCATTGAATTCAAGGTCTTCAAGGTCAAATTTTAGTGGCGTATTACAATCTAGTGTAACAAGTTCTCGGGATAATTTGATTTGTTCTTCATTATCTGTAAGCGCTTGTCTTCTTTTAGGCTGCTTAATTTCATCTGACCTTCGCAATAATTCGTCAAGATCACCAAATTCATTGATCAGCATGGCAGCAGTTTTAATGCCTATACCCGGAGCGCCGGGTACATTATCAACACTATCTCCAGCGAGGGCTTGAACATCAATAACTCTATCTGGATACACGCCAAATTTCTCAAACACACCTTCTCGATCGATACTTTTATTTTTCATTGCATCATACATTTCGATGCCATCACCAACTAATTGCATCAAATCTTTATCAGAGCTAATTATTGTAACACGACCGCCTGCGTCACGCGCCCTGGTGGCAAGAGTGGCTATCATGTCATCTGCTTCAAAACCTTCCATTTCTTCACAGGCAATATTGAACGCTTTCGTAGCTTCTCGCGTTAATGGGAATTGAGGAACTAGATCTTCAGGAGCAGGTGGGCGATTTGCTTTATATCCGTCATAAATTTTATTTCTAAAACTTTCGCTTGAATAATCAAAAATTACTGCGACATGCGTGGGGGCATCGGGTCCATCAATGTCCTCAATGTAACGATTAAGCATATTACAAAATCCACTGACAGCACCAACTGGCAAACCATCTGATTTCCTCGTAAGCGGTGGAAGGGCATGATAGGCACGAAAAATAAAGGCTGAACCATCGATTAAGTGTAAGTGATGCCCTTTTCCAAAAGCCATTGCTAACTCCAAATTTCCCTAGCAGAATAAACTAGTCTTTTAACAGTGACCATCATTTAAATTTTTAAATTAATTGAGGCTGATTTTTAATTTATCTTATTGGTTAGTCTTTCTGGGCAATATCTTTATGCTGTATCCTACAATCGCAGTAAGGGCATTCTATCCAGCCTTGCTCTCGGGGAATTTGAAGCCAGACTCGTGGATGTCCTAAAGCTCCTTCACCACCATCGCAGGCCACTCTAAATGTATCGACAATTTTTATTTCAGGTGCTTCTAGTGACATCAAATTTCTCTAAATCTATTTATCTAGTTTTGGTAATTTTCGCCAGAATACTTTTTAAGTCCGGGATACCATTCTACCTAAATTGCGTCCACCAATTACGTGTGTATGAAAATGCGGAACTTCTTGAATTGCATCCGAGCCAGTATTTGCAATCGAACGAAATCCAGTACCGCCAGATGATGGTTGAACACCCGTAATTTTACANACCTCACCTATGGCCCTGGTGTAATCAATAATCTCTTCATCTGTCGCTTCATTAGCGAAGTGATCAAGAGAAACATATGATCCTTTAGGGATTATAAGAACATGAACTGGAGCGGCAGGGCTAATATCCTCAAACGCTAAGGTATGAGCTGTCTCAAGAATAGTTTTGTTGGGGATTTCACCTCGTAAAATTTTTGCAAAAATATTATTATCGTCATAATTATAGCTCATTTTTACCTCAGAATTTCTACTATGTTAAATAGCCTTAAATGATTTTAATTAATGAATTTTATTTTTTCTAAATCAAGCCCATTTCGGAAAACTTGCTTATTAATCTTGCTTCAGGTCTAGGGCCCACATGCCCTATTACCTCTTCTGCACANATACAACCCATNGAGCAGGCTGTTTCTAAGTCACTTTTCTTCGCCAAACCATAAAGGAAACCCGCTGCAAACTGGTCACCTGCACCAGTTGCATCAACTGGATTGATAGGTTTGACCTTGAAATCCACACGATTTCCGTCTTGGATTGCTGTTACACCTTCTGAAGATCGGGTGCATACTACAAGAGGTGAAATATTAGATGCATTTAACAAAGCGTTTTCGAAATTATCTGTTTCGAATAAAGCCATTATTTCTTCTTTGTTACCAACAACATAATCTAACTCATTTTTAATTAAACTAAGAAAATCTGATCGATGCCTTTCCACACAAAATGGGTCCGAAATTGCTATTCCCGACAAACCACCCGCCGCTCGACACGCTTTGGCCAATTTAATAAACGCTTCTTTTCCTTTATCTTTATCAAACAGATACCCTTCTAAAAAAACAATTTCTGCATTTGACGCGACTTCTAAATCAACATCTTCAGGGCCTAGTTCAGCTGATATTCCAAGATATGTATTCATAGATCTCTCTCCATCATCCGATACGAAAATCATGGAACGAGAAGTTGGAAGATCACTTTGATCAATAAGCTTGTTCACAAAATCAGTTCCCTCGTCCACCATCGTGCTTCGGTAAAAGGATCCCAAATCATCATTTNCCACTTTGCCAATAAAGCCAGTTTTTAGTCCAAGCGCTCCTATGCCCGCAATTGTATTAGCAACAGAGCCACCTGGCGCTTGTTTCCTATTATCCATTGAATTGTAAAGTAACTCACCGCGTTCACGATCTACCAGCTGCATAATTCCCTTTTCAATATTCATTTTTTTGAGAAATAAATCTGAACTCTGACTGATAACATCAACAACAGCATTTCCAATGCCCAACACATTGTATTTTTTCATAGATGTTTTTCCTTATGTGTACAGGCCATTTGTNAAATAAGTTTCTCTGCTTGACCATCACTGTCGCATGCATTCTAAAATATGATTACACAACAGCCGAGAGTAAAAGGATGATATATGTTTAATACAAGCATTACAAGGTGATAAGCCTGTTTNGGCATAGTGGTTAGTTTTAAACATAAAAAAATCTATTAGATAAAAAAACTTAGTTTACGCGATATAAGAATGGCAAAAATTTTTACCACAGAATTAAGTGACACTAAAAAAAATAAAAATGTCTTAGTTCATGAATTACTTTATTCAAAAAGTTGTAATCAAACAAATATGAGTTTTCCTGAAATCTCCTATCAATTTAAAAAATCGCCATTTGGCAAAGTATTGATTTTGAAAAATGAAATAGGCCTATGCGGCTTAGCTTTTTGTGAGCACTTTGGCAAAGATGCAGCGTTAGCTGATATGAAGTTAAGATGGCCTAAAGCAAATTATAAGGAAGAAACAATTTTTTCAGACAAAGAATTTAAATCCATTTTGGACCAAACTAAACAAGTTGAGCTATGTCTCATAGGGAGCAAACTCCAGATCCAAGTCTGGAAAGCACTACTAAAAATTCCACCCGGAAGAGTGATAAGCTACAAGACCTTAGCAACACATATTGGAAAAACAAAAGCAGTTCGAACTATTGCGACGGCTATTGGTAAAAACCCACTTTGTTGGCTTGTTCCATGTCATCGTGTTTTAAGGGCAAACGGTGACCTTGGTGGGTATCATTGGGGGATAAATATAAAAAAAAATATGCTATCTTATGAGTCCCAACAAATTATGACGTGATACTAACTTTTAAATTTCAAAAACGTTAAAGGCTTAACGTTCCTAATACTTGAAAAGTAAGTTCTTTCAGCTCTATAAAAATAAAATTTAAATATAACTACCCGCGCTCTATTGCAATTGCAGTACCCTCTCCACCACCAATACATACCGCTGCAACACCGCGCTTTAAATCATATTTTTCGAGTGCGTTCAAA
>JGI24820J26691_1000566_pt1 | contig 11302 bp, 11 predicted proteins | sample METZYME_5_50m_FD_26691 | JGI IMG/M metagenome (IMG submission 26691) | reverse complement strand
CCCTAATGAGCTTGTTAATGGCAGTGGTATTAAATATTTAAACAAAAAAGGTGTAAAAGTAAAAGTTGGTGTATTAGAAAATGAGTGTAGAGAACTTCATAAAAGATTTTTTACATACCAAAATAAAAAAAGACCTTATATAATTTTAAAGTGGGCTGAAACCTCTGATGGATTTATAAGTCCATTGAAAAATAATACAGGAAGACCGTTTTGGATATCAAATAAATACACAAGACAAATTGTACACAAATGGAGAAGCCAAGAAAATGCAATCCTAGTTGGAAGTAAAACCTACATAACGGATAATCCAATTTTAGATTCAAGGAATTGGAACAAAAACAATCCCCAAAGATTCATTATTGCAGGAAATAATAAAATCCAGAACAAAAGATTTGATATAATTAGACACAATAAAACTTTATCGGTTGATAATATTAATCAAATTCTTTTTGAAAAAAATATTCAATCAATTTTAGTGGAGGGTGGGAAAAAAACACTCGAAACATTTATAAAAAGTGGGTGTTGGGATGAGGCTAGAATAATTAAAAATGAAAAAAAAATAAATAACGGGATCAGGTCTCCAATTTTAAATTCAAAAATCAATAATGTACTCAAGGTTGATGATGATTTAATTCAAACATATTTCAACCAATAACGGCCTCAATTATTTTTTTGGGACATCTAATTGGCTTATTAGTTAACTTGCTTAAAAAAACCAATTTTGTATAGGCCTCATTTATCAATAGTTTGTTTTTAAATATTTTGTATTTAAATTCAATTGAGTAAGATGGGATTCCAATTAGTGTTGTTTCTAAAATCAATTTATCATCGAAAAAAGCTGGTTTTCTGAAAGTTATATTACTTCTAATTACAGGCAAAATAATATTATTTTCCTCCAATTTTTTATAAGAAAACCCAATATTCTTTAACCATTCTAACCGGCCAATCTCATAGTACTTAAGATAATTACTGTGGTGTACAAATGACATAGAATCAGTTTCAGAATATCTTGCCGTAATAGTTGTCTTAAAAGTTTTATTTTGATTAAAATTCACCCATTTTTTGTTTGTCTATAATATCAAAAAAACTTTTTTAAAATTCAATACTAAAATGATTTTTTTTTTAAAAAAAAAAGTACATATTTGTTTGACTAATTAACAATTGAGTCATCACTGCGGCACAATTGTATATTAATAATATTTTAAAAACTAAATTAATAATGAGCATAGAATCTGTGTGGAAAAATTGTCTTGAATTTATAAAAGATAACATACAGGATCAAGCTTATAAAACTTGGTTTGAACCAATTCAACCGGTAAAACTTGAAGATAACGTTCTCAGTGTTCAAGTACCAAGTAAATTTTTCTATGAGTGGTTGGAAGAGCACTATGTTAAACTTCTTAAAATTGCTTTGACAAAAGAATTAGGAAAAGATGCTAAGCTGGTTTATGTAATCAAAATGGAAAATACTTTTGGCTCAACAAAATCTTTCACAGAAAAAATTCCAAGTGAATATAAACCTAAAATGCAGTCCCAAAAAATAGAAAGCTCATCTGCTTATTTCAAAACAGAGCTTCGAAATCCTTTTNTCATTCCCGGTATTAAAAATTTAAAAATTGATTCTCAGTTAAATCCAAATTACAACTTTAATAATTTTTTAGAAGGGGATTCAAATAGATTGGCAAGATCAGCAGGCTATGCTGTTTCTAATAGACCAGGTGGNACATCTTTCAATCCATTATTAATCTTTGGTGGTGTTGGTCTTGGNAAAACACACCTNGCTAATGCCATNGGTGTTAACATTAAGCAAAAGTTCCCTGATAAAACAGTATTATATATTTCAGCTGAAAAATTTACNCAGCAATATATNGAGTCAGTNAAGAAAAANAATAGAAATGATTTTATTCACTTTTATCAATTAATTGATGTTTTAATAATTGATGATGTTCAGTTCTTNTCTGGAAAGTCTGGAACGCAGGATGTTTTTTTCCACATTTTTAATCACCTACATCAAAATGGAAAGCAACTAGTTTTAACATCTGACAAAGCTCCTGTTGACATGCAGGAAATTGAACAAAGACTTTTGTCTAGATTTAAGTGGGGTTTATCTGCTGAACTACAAACTCCAGATTATGAAACCAGAGTCTCAATAATAAAGAACAAATTGAATCGTGATGGGGTTGAAATGGATGATGAAATCATTTTTTATGTCGCCAAGTATATAAAAACAAATGTCAGAGAATTAGAGGGAGCTATAATTTCACTTATGGCTCAATCCTCATTCAACAGAAAAAATATAACAATTGAGCTAGCTAAGATTATCGTTGAAAAGTTTGTTAAGAATACCAAAAAAGAAATATCCATTGATCATATTCAAAAAGTGGTTTCAGACTACTTNCAAATGGATGTTTCTACNCTTCAATCAAAAACAAGAAAAAGACATATTGTACAAGCAAGACAACTTGCAATGTTTTTTTCAAAGAAATTTACTAAAGCATCTCTTGCTAGCATTGGAACTAAAATAGGCCACAGAGACCATGCAACAGTTTTACATGCTTGTAAAACTGTGGACAACCTCGCATTCACTGATAAACAGTTCAGGAAATATGTTGAGGATCTTAATAAGAAGTTTGCTGATTAGTTTTTGCTAGGTTTTCTAACTGCAGGAATATTTTCCAAAGAATAGTTTTTGAAAATTTTCATGTAATCTGATATTGATGTACCGTTGGCATCTTCTTTATCTAGATTTCGATCACAGTGACTTCTTAAAAACTTTTTTACATTTCCTGGTCCTGATAAATGTGCAGCAGCAATAATTCCAGACTCACTTACATAAATACCGTTTAAATATCTGTTTGAATACCATGAAATTTCTCTTCTTAAAATCCACTTATTCCTCATAACATTCATTAAAAAGACTTTCTCTTGAAGAGCCGGATTATTTTTGAATTCGTTTATGTTGCTCACGCCGTAAATCTTTAAAGTACCTTTTCCAAATTGATATTTTCCTAAATATCCAAACCTATTTACTTTATTGTAGTTCGATCCAGATTCAAAAAAACCTAAAAAGTTTTTAAAACCCACGAAATCATTGATTGTAAAAGGAATTGGAATTAAAGTTTTAGATTCAACATCAAGCTCTACAGAATATTTGACATTAAAATTAGGGCTTGGGAGGTCAGTACTGTTAAAAAAAGAAACAGCTAAAAGAAAAAATAAACTAATTTTTAACTTATAAAACATTAGTTGGATGCAAACAATTTATTTTGCAAAACCAACACAAACATAACAATTTTTATAATTATCTGATAACCAGTATTTTATCTTCTAATGTTTCTTTCTCTTAACCACTTTGTATATTGTCTTTTTTTCTTATTGTGTTCAGACAATGTTTTAGAAAATAAATGGTAACCTGGATTTGAAACATCAGCAACAAAAAATAAAAAGGAATTTTTAGAATAATTTATAACAGATTCGATGGATGAAATATCTGGTGTTACTATTGGACCCGGCGGAAGTCCTTTGTAATAATATGTATTATACTTTGATTTTATCCTCAAATCTTTGTAGAGAACTCTTCTTATTACTTTATCAAATCCTTGTTTTTGTTTAATAGAATAAACAACTGTTGGATCAGCTTGTAATTTCATTTTTTTTCTTAATCTATTTAGGTATACACCTGATATAGTGGGTCTCTCGTCAACTTTAGGTGTCTCCTTCTGAACTATAGAAGCTAAAACCATTACTTCAATGGGATTTAGATTAATTTTTTTTATTTTTTCAATTCTATTATCATTCCAAAAATTATCAAATTCTTTTAAAATTCTATCTCTAAAACCTANNGCATCTGTATTCCAAAAAAACTCNTAAGTNTTNGGTATAAATAATCCAAAAACTGAGTCTTCATNAAGGTTTAAATCATTTAAAAAAATTTTATCCTTAAACGCCATAACTATGCTGGCGCTATCAGCCTCAATTTTCTTTGAAATTACACCTGCTAAATTATTTAATGTTTCGATATTATTGAATGTTACTTTTAACGGAATATTATTGGATCTAAGCGAGTTTATGATTTTATTATTACTGTCATCCTTATTTATTTTAAACCGACCGGCTCTAATATTTAGAAAATAGTCTTTTTTGATTGCAGCTTTTTCAAATGTATCCATATTAAGCAAGTAATTAGATAGGGTATCAAGTAGCTGGACCTTTGATGCATTTGTAGGGATCTTCAAGAAAATACTATCAGTTGAAAAATTGGTGTTTTTCATAAAATAGGTCTTATAAGATTCAAAGACAAAGATTATTGCTGAGCAGCAAATAAGAATTATTATTAGATATTTAATTTTTTTCATAATTCGTCTCTCCAGAGAAAACTTTTTTTACATTTCCTGATAAGTAAATATCATAAAATTTATTGTTATCATTCTTAAATTCTACAAATAAGTCACCGCCCATAGCTTTAACCAAAATCTTTTTTAAATCTTTTTTTGACACAATACTCAGAGATATTGCAGCAGCTACAGCACCTGTTCCACATGACAATGTTTCATCCTCAACTCCTCTTTCATAGGTTCTTAATTGGATGGTACTTTGATTTGTTATTGACATAAAATTCACATTTATACCATTTGATTTAAAAGGGGCTAATTTTTGAATTTTTCTTGATATTTTAAAAACATCCATTTCTGAAATATCATTGAAAATCTTTACCAGATGTGGTGATCCTGTATTAATAAAAACATCATCTTCAATAAATTTAAATTCTTCAATATTTTGCAAAGATATTGATACGAAGTCATTTGAAACTTCACCAAAATGTAATCCATCACATGCCAAAAAACTAGATTTTTTTTCAGAAATACCATTTTTCCATGCGTAATGCAATGCACACCTTCCACCATTGCCACACATTGTACTAATTTTTCCATCTGAATTATAATAAATCATTTCAAAAGATGCTTTTTTACTTTTATTAATTAATATTAACCCATCTGCTCCTATACCAAAATTTCTGTCACAAAGATTTTTTATTGTTTTACTGGATATTTTTGGAAAGGTATTTGATAAATTATTAATAATTATAAAATCATTACCACAGCCATGATATTTGTCAAAAAAAATTTTCATAAATGAATATGTAAATATAGTTTATCATGTTAAAAAGAAGTTAAAAATTAAAAAAGAAAAGTTTAAAAAATTAATTTTATAAAAAAATAAATATGAAGAATCTAAGGCTTTTGTATAACATAATTCTTCCGGTATCACTTATCGGCTTAGTCATTTTTATTTTCATTGAGAAGAAAAATGAAAAAGAGGTTGAATCCAGCATCCTTAATACAGTTTTAAATTCTGAAACTGTATCAAATCAAGCACCACAAAGTAGAAATTTTATTGTTAGAAATCCCGACTTTACCGTAGCTGCTGAAAAAACTATAAATAGTGTTGTTCATGTAAAAAACACTGCAAAAGCAAAAAACTCAAATAGCATAATTGATTTCTTTTACGGAAATTCAAATGATAGAACCACAGTTGGTACTGGGTCTGGTGTTATAGTTTCAAGTGATGGTTTCATCATTACTAACAATCATGTAATTGAAAATGCTACTGAAATTGAAATTACCACCAATGATAATAGATCATATGATGCTGAGCTAATTGGAACTGATAAGAACTCCGACATAGCTGTATTAAAAATCAATAGTGAATCAAAATTCCCATACATAAGATTTGCTGATTCAGACCAAACTAAAATTGGGGAGTGGGTTTTGGCAGTCGGTAATCCATTTAATTTGACATCAACAGTTACAGCAGGTATTATAAGCGCAAAGTCTAGAGATCTTAATGATTATGATTCCAAAAACCAATCTTTTATTCAAACTGATGCAGCTGTAAATAGTGGAAATAGCGGAGGAGCCTTAGTTAATATAAACGGTGATTTAATAGGTATTAATACTGCAATTCAAAGTACTAATGCTGGATTTATAGGTTATTCATTTGCCGTTCCTAGCAATATAGCAAGAAAAATATATGAAGATATATTAGAGTTTGGAGATGTACAAAAAGGACTTTTGGGTGTTACCGGTCAAAGTTTAAATGCTCAAAATTCAAATGAGTTAGGTATTGATATAACTGAAGGATTTTACATAAACGATACAGATCCTAACATGGGAGCTCATTTAGCAGGTATTAGAAAAGGTGACATAATCCAGCAGATTGATAACGTAAGAATAAATAAGTTTGCTGATCTTTCTGGATATTTAAATTCAAAAAGACCAGGTGACAAGTTGAATGTGAAAATTTTTAGAGAAAATAAGTCTTTAAATGTTGCTGTTAAACTTAAAAGGAGTACATATGTTCAATTTTATGGTATGCAACTTAAAGATGCTAGCGAAAGCGAGCTTGCTGAACTGAATGCTGAAAACGGTGTAAAAGTTGTTATCAACAGAAATGGAACATTGTTTAGGATGGGCATTAGACAAGGTTATTTATTATCAGAAATTAACAATAACAAAATATCAAGCACAAACGACCTAAAATCTTTTGAGGGAGAAAATATTTTCCAGATTACCTTTATTGATTTAAATGGTGAAAAAGAAAAACTTGTTTTTGATTAATTTTAATGAAAGTCATTGATGTAATTAGTGCTACGCCAGAGCTTTTAAAAAGTCCTTTTTCCGGCTCAATCATGAAAAGGGCTATTGACCGAGAGATTGTAAATATCAATTTCCATGATTTAAAAGATTACTCAAAAAACAAAAAAAAACAAATTGACGATTATCAATATGGTGGAGGCTCAGGAATGGTACTAATGATTGAGCCAATAGATAATTGTATTTCACATCTAAAAAAGTCAAATAATTATGATGAAATTATTTTCATGACTCCCGACGCTAAAAAATTAACTCAAAAAATATCAAATCAATTATCAATAAAGGGAAATTTAATAATATTATGTGGTCATTACAAAGGAGTCGATCAAAGAGTCAGGGATAATTTAATAACTATGGAACTTTCAATAGGTGATTACGTTCTTTCAGGTGGCGAACTTCCGGCTGCAGTTTTGTGCGATTCAATAATAAGGTTAATTCCAGGAGTTTTAAATGACGAAACTTCTGCACTTGAAGATTCATTTCAAGATGGTATAATAGCGCCTCCAGTATATACAAGACCCTCAACTTATAAAGATTTAAATGTTCCTGATGTGCTACTTTCTGGAAATATTGAAAAAATTAGCAACTGGAGGGAGAAAAAATCCGAGGAGAAGACAAAGATTATAAAGCCTTAATTAGTTGCCGAATAATTTTTTTTTAATTATAAAATATGTAAGTTTGCCAGCTCTTGATTAACCTCTGGCATTGATGTATGTTGGTCATTCTAAAATAAAAAAAATGAAGTCTTTACTAAAATACGTTCAAGACGAATTCATAACCCAAAATGAATATCCAGAATTTAAATCTGGTGACACAATAACTGTTTATTACGAAATTAAAGAAGGTGAAAAGTCTAGGACTCAGTTTTTCAAGGGTGTTGTGATTCAAATTAAAGGAACTGGAAAAACAAAAACATTTACCATCAGAAAAATGTCAGGTACTGTTGGCATTGAAAGAATTTTTCCTTTTAATCTTCCAACAATAAAAAAAATTGAGGTTAATAAAAAAGGGAAAGTAAGAAGATCCAGAATATATTACTTCAAAGAGCTCAGAGGTAAAAAGGCCAGAATTCAAGAAGTTAAAAAATAATTCTAATGTCTAAAATAAAAGTCCAAAACCCTGTTGTTGAACTCGACGGAGATGAAATGACTAGGATTATATGGGACTATATCAAACAAAAATTAATACTGCCCTATATAGAGCTGGATATAAAGTATTTTGATCTTGGCATAAAAAACAGAGATTTTACCGATGATCAGGTTACGGTTGATGCTGCTAATGCCATAAAAAAATATAATGTTGGGATAAAGTGTGCAACAATAACTCCCGATGAACAAAGGGTTAAAGAATATACATTAAAGAAGATGTGGAAATCGCCCAATGGAACAATAAGGAATATCATCGGTGGTACTGTTTTTCGTGAACCAATTATCATGAAAAATATTCCTAGATATGTTCAAGGCTGGGTAAAACCAATATGTATTGGTAGACATGCGTTTGGCGATCAGTATAGAGCAACAGATTTTGTAACACATGGAAAAGGAAAGCTTACCATGACATTTACACCCGAAAATGGCGACGATAAAAAGACATGGGAAATATATAATTTTCAAGAAGATGGTATTGCCATGGGGATGTACAATATTGAATCATCTATATATGGTTTTGCCAGATCATGTATGAATAGAGCAGTTTCAAAGCAATGGCCACTCTACCTTTCAACTAAAAATACAATCTTAAAAGCTTATGATGGGAGATTCAAGGATATATTTCATGAAGTTTATGAAAATGAGTTTAAAGAAAAATTCGATGAGCTTGGAATTACTTACGAACACCGACTTATAGATGATATGGTTGCAGCTGCGATGAAATGGGAAGGTGGTTTTGTTTGGGCATGTAAAAATTATGATGGGGATGTTCAATCTGATACTGTAGCTCAAGGCTTTGGATCTTTAGGTTTGATGACATCAACTTTATTAACACCTGATGGTAAAACCATGGAAGCTGAAGCTGCACATGGAACCGTTACAAGGCATTACAGATTGCACCAAAAAGGCAAAGAAACCTCAACAAACCCAATAGCTTCAATATTTGCCTGGACCAGAGGACTCATACATAGAGCTGAATTAGATTCAAATGATAAACTTTTAATTTTTTGTAATTTACTTGAAAAAGTCTGTATTGAAACTGTGGAATCAGGAAAGATGACTAAAGACTTAGCATTATTGATTCATGGAAGTAATTTAAAAAGACAGCACTATTTAAATACACAAGAATTTTTAGATGCTATCAAAACCAATCTTGATTCTAAAGTATCATAAAAATTAAAGCTGCATAATTAGTTTATTTTTGATTACTTTGCTCTTGTGAAAAAACTTATTTCTCTACTTTTTATTCTGAATTTTTTTTTAATTCAATCCCAACAAGAGTTTACCATTAACGGTTATGTACTTGATAGTCAAAGTAATGAACTGGTCATTGGTTCCAGTGTGATAATAGAGGAACTGCAAGTTGGAACTGTAACTAATAGTTATGGTTTTTTTTCTATTACCTTGGATGAGGGTGAATATACCTTAAAAGTACAGAGCCTTGGTTACAAAGAATTTACTGAAAATATAAAGCTAGACAAAAACCTCTCAATTAACGTATATGTCCAAGAGCAAATAGAATCATTAGATGAAGTAGTGGTTACAGATAATAGCGAAGAAGTTGATATTGAACTGCCTGTATTAAGTCTAAATATTTTGTCAGGAAAAACCATTCGACAAACACCTGTTGTTTTTGGTGAATCCGATATACTTAAAACAATCCAACTACTGCCCGGTGTCTCCAGTGCTGGTGAAGGCGCCTCTGGATTCAATGTGCGTGGTGGAAGTGCTGACCAAAACCTGATATTATTTGATGAGGCAATTATATACAATTCTTCTCACCTATTTGGCTTATTTTCAGTTTTTAATTCTGATGCCATAAAAGAGGTAAAATTATTCAAAGGCGGTATTCCATCGTCATATGGTGGAAGATTATCCTCAGTTTTGGATGTTTATCAAAAGGATGGTAATAATCAGAAATTTTCTTTTAATGGAGGAATCGGAGCTATCTCAAGCAGATTTTTAGCTGAAGGACCAATACAAAAAAATAAGAGCTCTTTTCTAGTTGCTTCTAGAGGAACTTATGCACATCTATTTCTCAAACTCACTGATATTGAAAATATTGCATATTTCTATGACTTGAATACTAAATCAAATTTTGTAATTGATAAAAAAAATAAAATATTTCTGTCGGGTTATTTTGGAAGAGATTTATTTAAACTTGATGGTACTTTCTCGAACACTTATGGTAACAGCACCTTAAATCTAAGATGGAACCACTTAATAAATGATAAGACATTCACAAATACATCTTTAATTTTTAGTAATTATTATTATGGTCTTGAATTAGATTTTGTTGGTTTTGATTGGAAATCAGGAATAAAAAATTTCAATTTAAAATTTGATTTAAAAAACTATTTTTCAAACAAGTTTCAATTCAATTATGGTTTAAATTTTATATACTTCGACTTTATCCTGGTTCAATTGGACCTCTTACTCAATTTTTCTCAGCTTAATAAAAAGTTTGCAATGGAAAATTCAGCGTATTTCGATGTAATTCACAAATTAAGTAATAGATTATCTATGAGATATGGATTTAGAATTAACCAATTTCTCAGACTAAGACAAAGTGGACTCCAAAAATATCTAAATAATAATCCTTTGATTTATGATAATGTTTTAAATATTTATGACCCTGCAACTCACTAGCTGAAAATTTTGATAATAACTCATCTGTTTTTAGCACATACAGCAACATTGAACCTAGATTAAATATCTCTTATAATTTTAAAAATCAAAGTATTAAGGCTAGCTATAACAGGCTAAATCAATACCTACACTTAATTTCGAATACAAGTTCTCCTACTCCACTAGATATTTGGGTGCCAAGTGGACCTTATATCAAACCTCAAAAATTAGATCAATTTGCACTTGGTTATTATACCAAATTGAAAGGAATCAAATTTGAGTCTGAGGTTTTCTATAAAAAAATTAAAAACAGATTGGATTATATTGATGGAGCTGATTTAGTTGCAAATGATAATATTGAGACAGTTATATTACCAGGAATATCAAGAGCATATGGAATGGAACTGCTACTAAGAAAAAATTTGGGTAGACATAAATATTGGATTGCTTATACTTTATCAAAATCAGAGCAAAAAACACTGGAAGAAATAGTAATGAAAATGGAATTAATATGTCAAAGTGGTATAATACGCCCTATGATAAAACACATGACTTTAGTATTAATACGGAGTATAACTTAAATAAAACTTAAAATAGTTGGTAATTTTATTTTTCAAACAGGTCAGCCTACAAATTATCCTAATTCACAATATAATTATATGAATTTAAATGTTCCAAATTATGGTGAAAGAAATTCAAACAGACTACCAAATTATCACAGACTTGATGTAAATCTTACACTAACTCCAAATAAGAAAGATAAAAAAGTTGAAAGCTCATGGGTTTTCGGAATTTATAATTTATATAATAGGGATAATGCATCATCAATTATTTTTAGAAGGAATAACGAAACACTCAAAAATGAGGCAGTAC
>JGI24820J26691_1000565_pt1 | contig 11321 bp, 9 predicted proteins | sample METZYME_5_50m_FD_26691 | JGI IMG/M metagenome (IMG submission 26691) | reverse complement strand
GACCGGTTATTGTTCTAATAAATCTTTCTTGGGTTTGTTTGGGTAGGCTGCTTGATATGCCGTTGGGGTAAACCAGATCAACATTGATTCCTTCGGGCTCAATAAATACCTGGTGGGTTTCTTTGTCTTTAAATTTAAAAACCTTATCTTCGATAGATGGACAGTAGCGAGGCCCGATTCCTGATATTTGACCAGAGTACATTGCAGAAAGGTGTAAGTTTTCCTCAATAATTTTCTTGGTTGCCGGTGTTGTCCTGGTTATGTAACAAGANAGTTGTGTTGGGTGGGGGTGTTTTTCTTGAAGGCTNCTCATGAAGGGTGTTGGGCTGTCGCCTGGCTGCTCCTCCATTACCTCGAGATCCAGAGAAGACATTTTTATTCTTGCTGGGGTGCCTGTTTTAAGTCTTCCCATTGGGAGCTTAAGATCGTAAAGTTTTTGAGATAGAGGGATGGATGGTTTATCTCCAACTCGCCCTCCTGACTTTTTCTCATCCCCGGTATACAAGATACCATTCAAAAAGGTGCCTGTTGTTAAAATGGTTTTTTTAGCCTCTATGGCTCCCAAAGAATCTGTGATTACGCCCATCACATTGTCTTTTTCAACAATAAGGTCTGTAACCTCGCCCTCCATAACTTCAATGTTTGAATTATTGATGATTGATTGAATGGATTGTTTGTAAAGATCTCTATCACATTGCGCTCTTAGTGCCTGGACTGCTGGTCCTTTGCGTGTATTGAGTGTTCTGAACTGTATGCCTGACATGTCAGTTGCCTGAGCCATAATCCCGCCCATNGCNTCAATCTCCTTTACTATATGAGATTTTCCCANCCCACCAATTGCNGGATTACAAGACATCTGACCGATGGTATTTTTTTTATGTGTTATGAGGCCGCACTTTAATCCCAATCTATAACATGCATGAGCNGCCTCNACNCCTGCATGACCACCACCAACAACTAAAACATCAAACATATAAGAATAATAATAAATATAAATATATATTTTTAGTTGTTTTTATTAAGGAGTGTGTTTTCTGTTGGTATCTCTCTGTAAGACTGTCCGCGCATATGTTTGGGGTTGTTGATAAACAGGGATAAGCTTTCTGACTCTTTTGTGGCATGTGAATGTATAAGCTGTGCATATTATTTTTTATACCAAAATCCCAACAAGATACCCCCATCATTTCCCAATACAAAAATTTGCAAAAATGTCACCCAGCAAATCATCTGAAGACTTGGACCCAATAAAATCATCAAGACGGGCGCGTGACTGTTTGAGCTCCTCTGCAGCCAACTCAAAATCCTCTATGGATATTTTTTCCAAGCAATTTACACAACACACAGTTGCCTCATCAATAAGCTTTGCTTGCCTATTATTAATAAGAAAAAGACGCTCTTTATCTTGGTTGACTGAACTGATTAATTCAGCCACCCCTTTTACTAAGCCACTTATACCAAAACCAGTTTTTGCGGAGACTGTAAAATTCACATCTGGGTGAGAATCACAGTCACCTAGGTCAGATTTATTTAATATGACGATGTGGGGAGCATCTTTTAAAATCTTTTTTGAAACCGCTATAAAATCTAAACAAGTGTTATCAACCACTACCAGCACCAATGATTGATTTTTTGCTTCCTGTAAAACCAACGATATGCCGCTAGACTCAATCTCATCGTTCGTATCTCTTATCCCAGCAGAATCAAAAAGACTGAATTTATTTGAATTAAAAACCATCTCACTTTCAATCATGTCGCGAGTTGTTCCCGCAATATCAGATGTGATGGACCTAGTTCTCCCTAACATACTATTAAACAAAGATGATTTTCCTGAGTTGGGAGGACCCACCAACAAAACACTTTTTTTCTCACCGACATCATCCACCAGCCTTGAATTATTTCTAATGTCACCTAACCGCTTGATTATGTCGTTACACATAACACCCATCCGATCAATATTTTCTTCATTAACCCCATCTTCATCTGAGAAATCAATTTGAGATTCTAATTCCACTCTTAATAAATCAATTAAATCTCCAACCCTTACAACCCTTTCAGACAAAGCCCCAGAAATTGCAGCAACACTTAACATAACCTCATGCTCATCAATGGAGTCAATAAGAGTCGAAACCATTTCAGCCTCATTGAGAGACATTTTATTGTTTGCCACTGATAGTCTTGTAAACTCTCCAGGTTCAGCCTCACGCATGCCAAGTTGCTCCAAAAAACCAACAATACCCTTAACTACACCAAGCCCCCCATGTGAAAAAATTTCCACCATATCCTCACCGCAGTAGCTTTTTGGACCCTTATAAAAAACCAACATACAACTATCAAGAACCCCTTCTTGAGACCTTAAGTCTCTGAGAAAAATTTGACCAAAAGTATTTATTGGCTTGTCTAATGAAGAATTTATTTTTTTATGGCAGCCTTCCCCAGCAACCCTTATAACTGCTATAGCTGACTTACCTACAGGGGTTGCAAGGGCAAAAATCACCGATCTGAGACCTAACCACCAGGGGTGCTGAACGAACTAGCACCATATTTTCGATACATCATACGCTGTTGAACGAGTGAAAATAGCGCGTTGGCAACCGAGTACAAAACCAATCCCGACGGCAGAAAAACAAAAAACACAGAGAACACAACAGGCATGTACTTCATAACTTGAACCTGCATTGGCTCCATGTTGGGCGGGGTTGGGTTTAGTTGCTGAGTTAAATACATAAGCCCACCCATTACGACTGGTAAAACAAAATAGGGATCCGGGGCCGAGAGATCCTGCAACCAAAAAAAGAAAGGAGCATGTCTAAGCTCCACAATTTCTCTAAGAGCAAAGAAAAGAGCAATAAAAACAGGAAACTGCAACAACATTGGAAAACAACCACCGGCTGGATTTATCTTCTCTTTCTTGTACAGCGCCATCATCTCAACACCAAGCTTTTGTCTGTCATCTTTATAGCGCTGCTGAATCTCCTGAAGCCTTGGTTGTACGACACGCATTTTTGCCATTGATCTAAAACCAGCCGCAGAAATTGGCCAAAGCAACAACTTAACCACAACGGTCAACAACAAAATTGATACACCCCAGTTATTAATAAGGTCATTTATTACTACAAGCAACATTACAAGGGGTTGGGCTAAAAACCAAAACCACCCCATATCAATAGATAGCTCTAAGTCCTTGGCAATTAACATAAGATCGGACCTGATTTTTGGCCCAAAAAACAACTTATGTGAAACACCTGAGTTAATTTCAGAAACTGTTTTTTCTCTAACAATGGAGCCCATTGAGTAAACGCCACCAGGAACACTGGGGGGATTTGCAAACATTGTCACCACATCATTTGGGTTAACCAGCAAAGCGGTTAAAAAATACTTTTGAATAAAACCAACCCAGCCGCCAACCTGATCAAACAGAAGCCTTTCATCAATAGAGCGCAGCCTGTAACTATCATAAGGATCATCAGGAGTATTAAAGGCCACCCCAACATATGAGGCGTTATCAATCCAAGAATCTGTGGCGTCCAAAGGCTTGCCGTCAGTTCGATACATTGCAACAAAAGGATCTCCAGGCTTATTCCCGCCCAGATAACTATCATTAATATCAACCAAATACCCCTCTTTAATTGATATAACTTTTTTGTAAAGACCGTCATCCGAAACAAGCGTGATACTGGAACCATCATTGTTTTTTAGAGAAAAGGCAGGGCTTTCAATACCAAAACCACTTTTGACATAAAACTTAAAGGCACCCTCAGACCCCAATAACCTAACGTTTGGAGAGCCCTCTTTTTGAAGCACAGGATACTCGCTAAGCTCTACACCAATTATTGAGCCGCTTAAATTATCAACAACAAGGGCCAAAGAGCCATTGCTTATTTTTGAAGTATTTAAGCTATCAACACTATCGACACCAGAAGAAACCTCATCAACTCTTGTGGTTGCAACAAGCTCTGCCTTTGCAGCTGATTCTTGTGACCACTCCCAAAAAAGAAGGTAAGCAAACAACCCCACCATCAGAATCCACAACAACCTAAAATTCATTATTTAACCTCATCTATGCCACCTTTAGACCATGGACCACATCTTAATATCCTTACTAGGGAATACCAACCACCAACAATTACCCCATGTTTGTGAATGGATTCTACACAATATTCTGAACAGGTGGGGTGAAATCTACAATTGTTACCAAGCAATGGACTTATAAGCCACTGGTAGCCTCGAACTAAACGTATGGCAATATTACGCATTTACCTTAGACAGCTCAAACGAGACCAATTTTTNTATTTCCACATATGATTCAGCTAACAAATCACCACCCACAACACAAATAAGATCTTTAGATTGATCATTTTTATAGGTTTGAGCAAGAGCGCTTTTTATTTGTCTTTTTATCCTGTTTCGATCCACGGCTCTAGGATAGTCTTTTTTTCTTACCACTATAAATATTCCCGGTTTGACGGAATAAGATTTTTTAAAAAAAATTTTTAAATTAGCTCTCACCCTATGAGCGTGACGTAGCTAGGCTGATAGAACTTTCCTACCCTTTTTTCTTCTATTAGAAAGCACAGCTCTGCCGGCTTTGGTTGCCATTCTGGCTCTAAAGCCATGAGTTCTTTTTCTTTTAATGTTGCTGGGTTGAAAGGTTCTTTTCATGGTTAACTCTAAATAGGAGCAAAATTATATAGTAAAGTATTTTTTTTTCCATAAAATAAAAAAAGAATTTCAATGTAAAGATAGCCACAAGTTATCCACAAAAAATTCATTGGTTTATGCTGTAGATATCTTGTTAATTTTTGCTAGACTTGTTTCAAAACCGGAGAGATATATTGGAACTTTGGACACAATGTTCAGGCCTTCTTGAGTCAAGGCTTTCATCAGAAGACTTTAATACCTGGATCAAGCCCTTATCTGCAGAAACAACCAACAACTCATTAGAGATAAAGGCGCCAAATGATTTTATTTTAAATCATGTAAGAGAGAATTTTTTAGACGACATCAATGATGCGCTTAACGGCATTGATCCAGAAAAGGAAATAATTTTTAAAACTCTCGATAAGTCAACATTTGTTGACAAACTTGACTCTTCTGAAGATAGAAATCCGGGTTTAGTTCAAGCTTTCACATTTAGTACTTTTGTTGAGGGCAAATCTAACCATATGGCACTAGCTGCTGCCAAACAGGTTGCCCAAAACCCAAAAGGAGACTACAACCCTCTATTTATATATGGGGGAGTTGGGCTTGGAAAAACCCATTTAATGCACGCTGTAGGAAATGAAATCCTTAGAAACAGCCCAAAAAAGAGAATTGTTTATGTGCATTCTGAAAAATTTGTAGCTGACATGGTAAAGGCTTTGCAATTAGGGGCTATGAGTGAATTCAAATCTTTTTACAGAAACGCTGATGCGCTATTGATTGATGATATTCAGTTTTTTGCCGGCAAAGAACAGTCACAAGAAGAATTTTTTCACACATTTAACACCTTATTGGATAGAAACCACCAAATGGTGCTGACTTGTGACAAATACCCCAAAGAAATTGACGGATTAGAAGAAAGACTAAAGTCTAGGCTTGGTTGGGGCCTGCCTGTTATTGTTGAGCCACCAGAGCTAGAAACCAGAGCAGCTGTATTGCTAAGAAAAGCACAACTTATGGGTGTTGAGCTGCCCAATGATTGCGCTATATATATTGCACAAAGAATCAGATCAAACATTAGAGAGTTAGAGGGGGCGCTAAAAAGGGTGGTTGCAAATGCAAGGTTTTCTAATACAGAAATTGATGTGCCTTTCGTTAAAGAGTCTCTAAAGGATTTGTTTGTTATTTCTGCAAAAATGGTTTCAATAGAAAACATCCAGAAAACAGTTGCAGAGTATTACAATATAAAACTTTCAGACCTTTTGTCTAAAAGAAGAAGTAGGTCCATTACCAGGCCAAGACAGCTCGCTATGGCTTTAACTAAAGAACTTACCAACCACAGCCTGCCTGAAATAGGTGAGTCTTTTAATGGTCGCGACCACACAACAGTCATTCACGCATGTTCAAAAATAGCTGAGCTCAGGAAAGAACTACCTTCACTTGAGGAAGATTATAGAAATCTCACTAGAACACTCACAAATTAATGCAAGCAGTATTTAAAAAAGAGGACATTACCAAAGCTCTTGGAGTAACCCTGGGTGTTGTTGAAAAAAAACAAACCCTTCCGATTTTAGCAAACGTACTTCTTGAGGTTAATGAGTCAGGTTTTCATTTAACCGCAACAGACTTAGAGTCAGAAGTGAGAACAAGCGGCCCACTAGAGAGTGTTTCTAGCGAGGGAAGAACTACAACCTCCGCTAAAAAATTAAACGATTTATGTCGATTAATACCTGATGGTTCAAGCATAGAAATTAAACTCTCAGGAGATAAAATTCAACTTAAAACACCCTCAGGAAAGTATTCACTAGCAACACTTCCAAGTGATGATTTTCCTATATTTGAGAATCAAGAAAGTGGAGAACAATTAAAAGTTAACTCAAAAGATCTGAGAAAAATCTTTTCAACAACATCTTTTGCTATGGGAAATCAAGATTGGAGACATTATTTAAACGGACTCTACTTGGAGCTCAAAGATGACTTTTTAACAGCTGTAGCAACAGATGCTCATAGATTGGCAATAAATACATTTGAAGTGTCTTCAGGAAGCTCTTTTTCTGGAATAGTACCCAGAAAGTCTGTAAATGAGATGACAAAATTTCTTGCTGATTCAGACGGGGAAGTCTCATTATTAATAACCGATTCCTCAATTGAGCTTAATACAGGAAATATAACCTTTAAAAGCAAATTGATTGATGGAAATTACCCTGATTTTAATCAAGTCATTCCATCTGGTGATAGTTTTGTTCTCGAGGTTGATGTTAAAGAGCTTTCTGAAAGTTTAAGCAGGGTTAGCGTTTTATCAAGTGATAAGTATAGGGGGATTAGGTTGAATGTATCTGATGGAAGCTTGATGGTTTCCGCAAATAATCCCGAGGAAGAGGCTGGAGAGGAAACNCTTAGCGTTAATTATTCTGGTGAAAATATTGATATAGCTTTTAATGTTAATTATTTGCAAGAAATATTGACCCATCAAGAAGGAAATATTTGTAATATANAATTCTTTGGATCTGATAAAAGCTGTTTAATGCTTCCGCCCGATGCTGATTTTCCAAAATATGTTGTAATGCCACTTCTTATCTAGGTGGCAATAAAAAAACTTTCTTTAAAAAATTTTAGATGTTTTCAAAACACATCATATGATTTGTGTGATGGACTAAATTTTTTCCATGGAATCAATGGGGCAGGCAAAACATCTATATTGGAAGCAGTTTATATTTTAGGATCAGGTAACTCTTTTAGAACTACAAAATCAAATAACCTTATTAAGTTGGGCTCTGATAGTTTCAAGATCTCTGCAGAAATTGGTGACCCTGCACAAAAGATAACAATTTCTAAAGCGAAATCTAAAAATTTATCAATTAAGGTTAATGAAAAGAATAAAATAAAAAGAGAGTTAGTGAGTTTGCTACCAATAAATGCAATAGACTCTAAAATGTTTTTTTATTTATCATCTGCTCCAGACTACAGAAGAAAAAGTTTAGACCGCTCATTATTTTTAGTTAGTAACACATATCAGAAATCCTGGTTTTCATATTATTCAGCTTTAAGACAAAGAAACTCATCACTAAAAAGAAATTCTCCACAAGAGGCAATTTCTTGGAATATGCCTTTGTCGGATGCTGCATCAGTAATACAAAATGAGAGAAGTTATTTTCTAGATAAAATCAAAGCGAATTTCTTTAATCTTGTTAAAGATCAACTTGATGATGGTTTTGCAGAAAGACTATCAATAATGAACATTAGCTTAGAAAAAGGATTTAGCAATGAGGTTTTGCTTGATGATCTGGAAGCATCATTAGCACAGGACCTATTTAAAAAGACTACCCAATGTGGACCCCATAAAGCCGATGTGGTTTTTAATTTTGATTCATCCATGGCAAAAGATTTATTTTCAAGAGGAGAAGAGAAGGCCTTCTCTATAATTTGGGGGCTTGCTATTTCAATGACGTTAATTGATCTCGGTATTGATAACTTAACAGTTTTAGATGACCTCTCTTCAGAGATTGATGAAGCACACCTTGAAACTTTATTAACAATAATTAAAAAAGCACCCAATCAATTCATTTTTTCAAACATATCTGACCTGTTTAATAGTAAAATAGATGAGAACTTTAATATTAAAAAGTTCCACGTGGAACATTAAACTTAATGCCAAAAAAATCTAAAAAAGATCCCAAATACGACTCATCAAATATCCAAGTTTTAAAAGGCCTTGAAGCTGTTAAAAAGAGGCCAGGAATGTATATTGGAGATACAGATGACGGGACTGGTCTTCATCATATGATCTTTGAAGTCCTAGATAATAGCATTGATGAAGCAATGGCCGGCTATTGCAGCAAAATCCTATTGCAAATAAACAAAAATGGCTCGGTAACGGTTAAAGATGATGGTCGAGGAATACCAGTTGATAAGCATGAGAAAGAAGGAGTTCCAGCTGCTGAATTAATCATGACGACACTTCATTCCGGTGGAAAATTCGACGACAACTCATACAAAGTTTCTGGCGGTCTACACGGTGTTGGTGTCTCAGTTGTTAATGCGCTATCAAGTGAATTAGTTTTGACTGTTTGTAGAGATGGGGGTATGTACCAACAAAAATACTCAGAAGGAAAAAAGAAAACTAAGCTTTCCAAGGTTAAAGCTTCAAAAGAGTCTGGCACCGAGATAACATTTACCCCTTCCGATAAAATTTTTACATCTATTAAGTTTGATATCGACATTATCAATAAACGAGTCCAGGAACTTTCTTTTCTTAATGCGGGCGTAAACATTGAAGTAAAAGATGAGAGAACAGGAAAGTCTAAAACATTTAAAAATTCTGGTGGGGTCGCTGGTTACGTAAAATTTTTAAAGGGAAGAAAGCAAAGTGTTTGTGAGACCTTCCATTGCGAGGGTAATCAGGACGATATAACTGTTGAAGTTGCTATGCAGTGGAACGATTCTTATTCTGAAAATGTCCTATGCTATACAAACAATATCCCGCAAAAAGATGGCGGTACTCATTTATCTGGATTTAGAGCCAGCTTAACCAGAGTTCTAAAAGCATTTATAAAAAAAGAAGAGTTAAATAAAAAAGCACCAATAGAGTTGTTGGGCGAAGATGTCAGAGAGGGACTTATTGCTGTAATTTCAGTAAAGGTTCCAGATCCTAAGTTTTCATCTCAAACTAAAGAAAAACTTGTATCCTCAGAAGTAGAGGGTGTGGTCAGCACAGTATTAAGTAAATACCTTAATGAGTTTCTTCTTGAGAACCCCAAAGAAGCAATGCAAATACTTACAAAGGTTTCTGAGGCAGCGTTAGCAAGAGAAGCAGCGAGAAAAGCTAGAGAAATGACAAGAAGGAAAGGGGTGTTAGAGGTGGCAGGATTGCCCGGGAAACTAGCAGACTGCCAAGAAAAAGATCCAACACTTTCGGAACTATATTTAGTTGAGGGAGATTCTGCTGGAGGATCAGCAAAACAAGGAAGAAACAGACAAAATCAGGCAATCTTACCTTTAAAAGGAAAGATTCTTAATGTTGAAAAAGCAAGAATTGATAAAGTTCTTTCTTCACAAGAAATAGGCACCATGGTTACTGCTTTGGGATGTGGGATTGGAAGAGATGATTTTGATATTTCAAAACTTAGATATCACAGAATTATAATAATGACCGATGCTGATGTTGATGGATCACACATAAGAACCCTGCTCCTAACTTTTTTCTATAGACAGATGTTTGAGATTGTTGAAAGTGGGCACATCTATATAGCCATGCCACCTTTGTATAAAATCACAAAAGGTAAAACAGCTTTATACTCATCAAATGAAGATGAAAAAGAAAGCCACGTTAAAGAACTTTCTAAAGGAGGTACCAAAGGCCTCGAGGTTCAAAGATATAAAGGTCTTGGCGAGATGAATCCTGATCAGTTATGGTCGACCACCATGGATCCTGAGAACAGGAGAATGATGCAGGTAACTATAAAGGATGCCAAGGAAGCAGATGATGCTTTTGAGGTCTTGATGGGTGATCAAGTAGAGCCAAGAAGAGAGTTTATAGATGCTAATGCTTTGTCAGTATCTAATTTAGACATTTAGGGCTTTATAGTTTTTTCTAAACCATTTTTCTATTTCCGGAACATCTAATTTTTCATTCTTAATAAAAAAAGGCTTTCCTATTTTTACTTTGATAGTTCCCGGATTCTTAGTAAAGGTCTTGTTTATCCAAAACTTTCCTGAGTTATGGCATACCGGGACTATCGGTGCACCCGAAATCATTCCAACTCTTGCGAAACTTGCACTAAATTTTGAGGGGCCATAGTCTGCACTATTTCTAGTTCCTTCAGGAAATATAATCACAGACGATCCATTTTTAAGCCTATTCACACTTTTTGACACAACTTTTTTTAAACTAGATAGCTTTGTTTCTCTATTAATTCTAATGGGCTTCAATGCAGCTAAACCCCAACCAAAAAAAGGAATCAAAGTAAGATTTTTCTTAATAATACTGCTACTGGGAATTTTTAGAGTTTGAACAAACAATGATTCCCATGGACCTTGATGATTTGCAATAACAATGCAGGGCTCTTTTGGTATGTGCTTATACCCAGAAACCTCATAATTGATATTACAAAGTAAAGTTAGAGCTTTATTATTTAATGTAATCCAATATTTGCAAATATTTTGTAGGGTTTTTGTCGAAGCAAACAAATAAAGAATATTTATTAATAATGAAACAAGTACTATGCTAGAAATAAAGAAAATGTAGAAGAAAAGAGATCTAATAAACAACATTTGTTTATTTATATCAACAGATGTTTACTTATTTCATCTATATCTATGGTTTTTTGATCCATTGTATCTCTATCTCTAAGAGTAACCGTTTTCTTCTCTAAACTGTCGTAATCAATTGTAATACAGATTGGCGTTCCAATTTCATCATGTTTTCTGTAGCTTTTTCCAATGTTCCCAGTATTTTCGAGAATTATTCTGCGGTTTGATGCTTGCTGTAATTGATTCTTAATTTCCTTAGCTAAGTTTACTAAGTTATCATCATTCTTTTTGAGCGGGATCACCGCAGCAGATATTGGAGCAAGATGTTTTGAAAGCTTTAATACAGTTCTGGTTTTTCCATCTGGAAGGCTTTCTTCGTTGTATGCTTCATTAAGTATTGCTAGGAATGCTCTATCAACACCAGCAGAGGGCTC
>JGI24820J26691_1000564_pt1 | contig 11329 bp, 11 predicted proteins | sample METZYME_5_50m_FD_26691 | JGI IMG/M metagenome (IMG submission 26691) | reverse complement strand
TTCCAGTTCTGCTGGAGTAGGCAAATTACCATATAAGAGAAGGTAGCAAACCTCCAAATAATGCGAATGTTCGGCAAGCTGATCAATTGGGTAGCCTCTATGTAGAAGCTCACCTTTGCCGCCGTCGATAAAAGTAATTGTACTATCGCAACTTGCGGTAGAAGTGAAACCTGGATCATATGTAAATACTCCAGCCTCGCCGTAAAGCTTTCTGATGTCTAAAACGTCTGGACCTGCAGTTGGCGACATAATTGGTAAATTATATTCATTACCGTCAATTAAAAGCTTTGCCGTTTTTGAAGACTTAACCATATACAATTTCTTTCTTTTTTGGCATCTGTTTGCCTATATTATACTTTTCAAATACGCGTAAGGAGTTAAATACCTTGAGCATTATTGAATCTTAATATTGTTATATCGCGCCCCAATACAAGCATCATATCAAAAACGCTAGGTGTCTTTGTTCGGCCTGAGAGAGCAGCCCTCATGGGCGAAGCTAACTTACCAAACTTTACTCCACAACTTTCTGCAACGCTATTACAAACGTGCTCTAGATCTTCTCTGACCCAATTAACATTGTGTAGTTGTGGGGTCAATGTTTCCAACATTTTTAAGCCAGATTTATCAAGATTTATTACTGCATCTGAGCTCATTTGAATTGGTGTTTCAGCAAGAATAAATTGAGCTTTTTCAATAAGTTCGGCAAATGTCTTGGCTCTGTCCTTAAGACAATACAAACTAGTTTTCAAGAGTTTAACTTTCTCTTTAGAAATTATTGATTTTTTATCCTTTGAATAAAAATCAATAATTTGATTTAATAGAGAGGTGTCATCCGCATTTTTTATATGTTGGCCAGATAAAAACTGTAACTTTTTCAAATCAAATCTTGCCGCCGATTTTCCAATATTTTGAAAGTCAAACCACTGCAAAGCTTGTTGATCGTTAAAGTACTCATCATCCCCATGGCTCCAGCCTAGTCTAGCTAAATAATTTCTCATGCCACTAGCCGGATAACCTTTTTTTTCATATTCCTCTATACTGGTTGCACCGTGTCTTTTGGACATTTTTTTCCCATCCTCACCGTGAATTAAGGGAATATGTGCATACACAGGAATTTCCCATTCCATCGCCTTGTAAATTAAGTTCTGTCGTGCTGCATTGTTTAAATGGTCATCTCCTCTTATTACATGTGTGACACCCATATCGTGATCATCCACGACGACAGCAAGCATGTAGACTGGTGATCCGTCGGACCTAACTAAAACCATATCGTCTAACAGATCGTTTTTTATAACTATTTTTCCCTGCACTTTATCTTGGACAATAGTTTCACCTGACCCCGGCGCTTTAATTCTTATAACATAAGGGCCATTAGGGTGCTCGGAAGGATCGGTGTTTCTCCAAGGACTTTTAAAAAGAGTTGATTTGCCGCTCTTTTGCGCCTCTGTTTTAAATTGTTGGATCTCTTCATTAGAACAAAAGCATTTGTATGCTTTTCCGTTTTTTAATAACGTCTCCGCAATCTCTACGTGTCTTGGCGCTCTTTCAAACTGACTGATTATATCTCCGTCATAATCTAAGCCCAACCAACCTAGACCATCAATAATAACCCGTTTGGCTTCTGCAGTTGATCGCTTTCGATCTGTGTCTTCAATACGAATATAAAATTTACCTCCTCTACCTCGCGCGTAAAGCCAGTTGAATAAAGCTGTTCTTGCCGTCCCAATATGCATAAATCCAGTAGGGGAAGGGGCTATCCTCGTTATAACTTGGGACATTATCTAAACCCTTAAATTAGATATTTATTCGATGAAGCTTTTATCGCTACAAAAGCATGATAACAAGGCCGTAGAGAAAAGAGCCATAAGATGATTTATTATGGTATTAGCAAAAAACAACTACCAAATTTTACAATAATTATCAGTTTATTTGTTAATATTAAGATCAGTAAGTCCTTAAAAGCCCAACGAGACGGCCCTGAATTTTGATCTTCTCGTGCGAAAACATGCGAGTTTCGTAAGCTGGATTAGCAGCTTCTAATGCAATTGCTTCACCTCGCACGAAAAACCTCTTTAGAGTTGCTTCCTGATCTTCAATGAGCGCAACGACTATGTCGCCGTTCATGGCTCTATTTGTCTCTTTGATGACGACAACATCACCGTCATTTATTCCAGCATTTATCATAGAGTCACCTTTAACTTCTAAAGCGAAATGGTCTCCTCCACCTCTAAGTATTTGACCTGGAACTGCTACGTTGTGTGAAATTTCACTTATTGCCTCTATAGGCACACCCGCAGCTATTCGGCCCATAACAGGGATCTCATTTGCATAAGCATCTTCAATCGGTGCCAATGGGTTATTAGCGCTTGCCGGATTCTCTGTCCTAGTAGACACTTTAGATACACTTGTTCTAAATTCTGGCAGATTAGGCATTTTAACGATTTCTATAGCTCTTGCGCGATTTGCAAGCCTTTTAATAAAACCTCTTTCTTCTAAAGCAGTTATGAGACGATGTATTCCCGATTTAGATCTGAGATCCAGAGCCTCTTTCATCTCGTCAAAAGATGGTGGAACTCCATTTTTTGACAATCGTTTTTGTATAAATTCGAGTAAGTCTAGTTGTTTTTGCGTCAGCATGCTCAGCCTCACCTTTATAATTATAGTACTTTTGTTCTACATTAGTTCTTGTTTTGTGTCAAATATTAAAAGTTAATCTAATTCTAAATAACTGATAAGATCACCTTTCTTAGCGGGTGGCTCATTGGGCTCCCTAATTGCTAAAGAATTGGCTTTTTGTAATACGCTTAATAGTGAACTATCCTGATTTTTGCATACTTCCAAATGACCATCTTTTAATAACGCGCGCATAAAATGTTTTCTTTTGCCATTTTCTGGAAGATCGTTTTGCAAGTATGCTTTTTTTTCAACATTGATCAATTCGCGCGTGCCAAGCATTTTTCCAATAAGCGGCTTTAAAAAAAGATGAGCGCATACCAAAGCGGAAACAGGGTTGCCTGGCAGTCCAACAAAAATCGTANNTTTATTNTTACCCGCTAAAATTGGTTTGCCTGGCCGCATAGCTACTTTATAAAATGAATATTCAACTTCTATATTTCTAAAAACTTCACTTACGTAATCATGGTCACCAACGGACGCTCCACCTATTGTAATCACTAAATCAGCAGGAACAGCTATGTCTAAAGCTTTTTCTAAACTTAATTTATTATCCCTTGCAATGGGTAGAATGTGGCAAGTTGCTCCCCATTTTTCCAAAAGTGCTTTCAACCCAAATGTATTGGAGGCCACTATTTGATTTGGCCCGGGTTCAGTGCCTGGAAAAACAAGTTCATCTCCGGTAGAAATAATGGAAATTCTTGGCAGTCGCGTAACTTTTGGTATAGGAAAATTCATTGAAGCTAATAGAGCAATGTCAAATGACCTAAGAATTTTGCCTTTTTGCACTAAAATTTCGCCAGCCTTGTAATCACAACCTTTTTTTCTAACAAAATCTTTTTTTTCAAATTTTTCGCGTATACTAATTCCGCTTTCTAGCGGAATTGTATCCTCTTGGATCAAAACACTATTGGATCCCTTAGGCATTGGCGCCCCAGTAAAAATTCTAACAGATTCCCCTTTATTAATGGTACGTCCGAAAGAATTTCCCGCTGTTACTTTACCTATTACGGATAAATTTTTGTTGGGTAATTTATCTATCTTTTTGACAGCATAACCGTCCATCGCAGATGTATCAAAAGGTGGCTGATCTCGAGAAGAGGTTGCGTCAACTGCAAGAACGCGGCAATACGCGTCTTCTAATTTTACCTCTTCAACATCAAGATATTCTGCCAAGGAAAGTAGTTTTGATAAAGCTTGCTCAAATGATATCATGAACTTTCATATCGGCCAGTTTTGCCGCCATCTTTAAATATTAGACGTAAGTCTTTAACATGTATATTTTTATCTAAAGATTTAACCATATCGTAAACTGTCAATGCGGAAATACTCGCCGCCATTAATGCTTCCATTTCAACCCCAGTTGGTCCCGTAGTTTTGGCAGTTGCAACTATTTCAATTCCCGGGAGCTTATTGTTAAAATTTAAATCTATACTCACTTTGGTTAAGCTTACAGGGTGACATAAAGGAATAAGCTCAGAAGTTCTTTTCGCTCCCTGTATTCCAGCAATACGAGCCACGTTTAAGACGTCACCCTTTTTAGTCTTTCCATTTGAAATATTTTGTAAAGTTGCAAGTGCCATGTGAACGTAACAAGCTGCTTTAGCTATCCGAAAACTGCTTTGTTTTTCTGAAATGTCTACCATGTGGGCATTGCCATTATCATCGAAATGGGAAAGTTCAGCCATTCATTGATACCCACTTGCAGGTTTTGAAATTAATCTCCGCGTAGCAACTTCTAAATCGTCTTCTCTCATTAAACTTTCTCCAATTAAAAAGGCAGAGGCACCATGTGATTGAAGATCTTGAAGGTCCTCTGGTGAGTTTAGTCCGGATTCAGATATTAAAAGGCGGTTATCTGGGACTAATTTTGCAAGGTTACGAGTCGTGTTTATGCTGGTTTCAAAAGTTTTTAAATTTCTATTATTTATCCCTATTAGTTTTGATTTGAGATTTAAAGCTCGTTCCAGCTCAATTTCACTGTGAACTTCTAAAAGAACGTCCATGTTCCAATAAAATGCTGCTTCTTCAAGTTCTTGAGCTTGTTGGTCGGAAACAGAAGCCATAATTATGAGTATACAATCTGCATTTAAGGCTCTAGCTTCGACGACTTGATAAGTATCATACATGAAATCTTTGCGAAGTGCCGGCAAGGATGTTACTTTTTTTGCTTCATTCAGGTAATTTTTAGCGCCTTGAAAACTTGGAGTATCTGTCAAAACTGATAGACAAGCTGCGCCACCTATTTCATACGCCTTGGCAATCTCACTTGGGTTGAAGTTCTTCCTTATTAGACCTTTTGAGGGCGATGCTTTTTTGATTTCCGCTATCAGGTTGTGGAAATGTTTGTCAGTATAACTTAGTGCTTTTGCAAAAGGCCGAACTTTGGGTGCAGCTTTTGCAAGTTCTTCTATATTTGATAGTGATTTAACTTTTTTATCGTTTTCTATTTCAACTAACTTATAAGCTTTTATTTTATCTAAAATAGTTAGGTTCATTTTTGTACCGCAGTTATTTTAGTTAATTTTTTTAAAGCAGTTTTGGCTTTTCCACTGTCAATTGCTTCCGCAGCGATTTCAACACCCGTTGCCAAATCATTGGATTTTTCTGCAACAACTAAAGCAGCTGCTGAGTTCAACAAAACGGCATCTCTATATGCACCCGTCTTACCGTCTAGCAAATCTTTAAAAGCTTTACTATTTTCATTCGGTGTGCCTCCTAGGATTTCCTTCAGTGGATGAACCTGTAGTTTTGCTTCTTCTGGATGAATTTCAGATTTAAAGATACTCTCGTTCTCTAGTTTAACAACTGAAGTCTGCCCAGTAATTGTTACTTCATCAGTTCCATCTGATCCGTGCACTAACCATGCTCTTTTGCTACCAAGAGATTGCAAAGTCTTCGCCATCGGCTCTAAAAGTTCACCAGAAAATGCGCCTGTTAATTGATATTTTACTCCTGCGGGATTAGTAAGTGGTCCCAAAATATTAAAAATNGTTCTTGTGCCCAATTCTTGTCTTGCTGGCATTACGTGCCTGATGGCGGGGTGGTGCATTGGAGCCATCATNAAACCAATACCAACCTCTTCCAAAGCNTTTTCTACGATTTCTGNACCAACCATAACGTTAACACCACTTGCTGATAGAGCGTCCGCTGCTCCGGATTTTGAGCTTAAATTTTTATTTCCATGTTTAGCAACGGTGACACCAGCTCCAGCCACAACAAACGCGGTTGCTGTTGAAATATTTAAAGTTCCTACTCCATCTCCTCCTGTCCCAACTATATCCATTGCATGCTCTGGTGCCTTTACTTTAATACATTTTGAACGCATTACAGAAGCTGCTGCTGCATATTCCGTGATACTTTCTCCTCGGGTTCGCATAGCCATCAACAAACCACCAATTTGAGCCAANGTCGCTGATCCTTCAAAAAGTATTTCAAAAGCATTGACNGCTTCTTCACGGGTCAATGGACCGCTTGCTGCTGCAGCAATTAGAGGTTTGATATTTCTATTCATTTCTTAACCTTTAATAAATCTAAAAAGTTTTTAAGAATGTCGTGTCCGTATTGTGATGCTATCGACTCTGGATGAAATTGCACACCATGTATGGGTAATTTTCTATGTGATAAACCCATTATAATCCCGTCTTCCGTTTCGGCCGTGATTGTAAGTTCGTTGGGTAGAGTTGATCGCTCAACGATAAGTGAATGGTATCGGGTGGCCTCTATTGGACTTGGTAAACCTCTAAATAAGGACGAATTGTTATGCTTTATTACCCCCATTTTTCCATGAACTATTTCATGACACTTGATAACTTTCCCACCAAAATACTGCCCTATTGTTTGATGTCCTAGGCATACTCCAAGCAGCGGTACTTTTTTTGAACTTGCTGCACCAACTATATCCAAACAAATCCCAGCTTTGTCCGGATCACAAGGTCCTGGCGATAATAAAATTCCCGATGGATCTAGCTCCAGTGCTTGCTTTACTGTTATTTTATCATTTCTTTTTACAACTATATCCGCCCCAAGCTCAGATATGTAATGTACCAAATTATAAGTGAAGCTATCATAGTTATCGATAAGCAAGATCATTTAATAATTCTTTCAAAACAATAGAAGGGCTAGCCCAACAACGAATAATAGAGTTATAAATGTTCAGGGATAGCAAGCCACGTCAAGAGTTGATAAGCAAAGAAAATGAAAAAACCTAATGGTTTAAATTTAAATAAAGGTTTTGATCTGTGAGAGGAATAATTTCAGGATTTCTTTTTGGTTGTATTTCTTTAGCTTTGTTTTCTATGATTTTGGGAATTTTANTGCCAAAACCTCCTGANAGCTTTGATTTGAAGGCGCCTGAGTGGTCACAATTTACTAATTCTAAAGAAGGAGNTTCTTTGACAGCTGGGGATCAAAATCAAGTAAAATATAGTAGTCGCGGTATTACGTTACCCGCTACCAAGCGTAAACTAATTCCTGGCAACAATATTCAAATTAATTTATTGTTTGAACCAATGCGACCAAATTCTAATTTTTCTTCTACCGTAAAAATTAAGCATACAATTGATAAGGGCCCGCACCAGCCAAAACTTCCAAATATGAATGAGGATATTTCAGTAAAAATTCAAAAATAATATTTTGAAACATATAGTTGTGTTTGTATTTTAAGCTTCAGTTTCAAACATTTTTGCATCTGCGGCGGCCTTTCTAATGAGTTAGATTTGTGAACTGTTTAGGTATTCTTTCTCAGGATCGCTACCGAATACAGCGCCTCCACCAATAACGGAGTACCGTCCCCTTGTTTCAACGCCGGTAACTGATTCCAGAATGAAAGAATTTTTTTGCTCATGCTAACTGCAGCATGATAGAAACAGGTGTATCCAAATCGGAAGTAAGCTTTGAAAATACTACTTGATTGCGCCAAGCCTAATATTCTCTTTTAAATTTTGAAAATTTGGGAGTAATAGCCATAATGGAACTTACTGAAAGTTTGAATGAACTGCGTTTAAAGCCTGTTCGTTGAGATCAAGCTTTGAATTCACTCTAGCCATGTTGGCAAAGCTTTCAAATAAGTCACCAGATAGGCTATTATTAATCTGATTTTTAATTTGGCTTACCAAGAGTTTGCCTGTGTCGGATGAAAGGTCGGCCTTTGATATATCTTTAAGTCGCAAAATAAAGCTTTCTTGGTCGCCGCTTATTACAATTCCTTTACCAATTGATAAATTGAATACTTCTTTAATAATATCCTCAGGTAAGTTGGGCAGAGTTTCGTCTCTTGTTTTTTTATTAAAATTTAAAATTTCGCCTTTGTATTGATGTAAGCTGAGCATACTTTCGGCTATGTCGTTCAATTTATTTTGACGTTCCTCTTTTTGCCATTCATCTGTTAGTTCTTCTCTTATTTCATCGACTTCCTGTTTTCTCGCCTCTATAATTTCATCAACGCGAAGAGCGAATAAGCCACCGTTAGGAAGTTCTTTAATTTCTGGAAAATCATTAATTTTTGCTGTTTGCGCAGTACTATTAAAAATTCTATTTTCTAATATCGGCATACTTGCTTTACTGTTAAATAAAATATTTTCTATGCGATAACCTATTTCTTTTCCTAATTCCTCTAGTGTTCCGCCTGCTGCGAGTAAATTTTGAGAATCTTCTATTCGTTCATCAATCAACTTTGTGGCCTCGGATAATCTATAGTCTTTTTCCAAGGTGGGCTTTGCTTCTTCGAACGATATCTTTTTCGATGGAATTATTTCCTTTACCCTGAATATTGAGGGACCTAGGTCAGTTTCTACTGGCCCCACAACTTCGCCTGGTTTAGCGTCAAAAACCTGTTTTTTACCCGCAGGTAATTGATCTTTTGTGAACGTTCCATAAAGAACATCTTCGTATGTCAGGTTACGGTCTTTTAAAAGCGTGTCAAAGTCAGTCACTGCTGCATTAATATCTGCAATGACGGAATTGGCATCATCGATAGTTAAAAAAGATATCCTGTCTACAATTCTTTGCTCGGGTTTGTTGTACTCTTGCGTTTGATCTTCATAAATTTTTCTTAAAATTGTATCGGTGCTGTCTATCCCATCTAGTAGCATTGCGGGTTCTAGGATTGCATATGTTATAATTTTGCCCTGAGGAACAGTATAATTTTCGATATTTTCTTCAAGAAACAAGGCTAATTCCTCATCAGTCGGTTCTTTTATTGAAAATTTAAAGCTGCCAGGTTTTAAAATTTGGACATTAAAACTTCTTTTTTCTAATAAAAAGGATGCCATTATCTCTGCTTGAAGATTGTTTATCACATTCCCGGATAATATACCTTGTGAAAGAATATTGCGGGCCGTTTCCGCTCGAATTTCTTCTTCAAATTCTGCCTTCGTATATCCTGCGGTTTCAAGTGCAAAGTTATATGCATCTTGATTGAAGCTGCCGTCTGGACCTTTAAATGCACTTAGCGATACTATGTTGTCTCTGACGGTTTTATCATTAACTGAAAGCGAAAGTTTTAATGCCTCGTTTTCAAGTAATTTATCGGTGACTATTCTGGCCAACACGCGTTGCTGAATCCCAAATGCCTGAAGTTGCTGAAACGTCAGTTGCTGTCCGAATTGCTGGCTTGTATTTCGTAGTTCAGTTTGAAGGGCCCGAACGTATTGATTTACCGTGATATCTGTTTCACCAATTTTACCAATTGTTTTTATATTACCACTTAAATTTCCAGTGCCGAACCCTATAAGTCCTACAAATAAAAACCCAAGTAAAATCCAAACAAAGATTTTCGAAACTGAAGTTTTACTTTTAGCCATAATTGTTTCCCTGCAGCACGGTTATAACATGTCTAAAGTTCTAATTGCTTGGTAGCAAGTAGGTAGTTTTCAATAATAGTTATTTTGCTTATTCGTTGCCTCGATACGGCTCAACGTATTGAAGTGCCATATCCCAAGGAAAAAAAATCCAAGTGTCCTGACTCACTTCTGTTATAAAAGTTTGGACCTGGTCTCTGCCCATAGGCTTGGCATAGACGGTAGCAACATGGGCTTTAGGCATAATTGATCGAACAGCCTCAAGTGTTTTTCCAGTGTCTACTAAGTCATCAATAATTAAAATTCCCGTTCCGTCTCCAATGACATCGGAATTCGGAGACTTTAGTATTTGTGGTTCGGATTGGGATTGATGGTCATACGATTTTACGCTTATTGTATCAACCGCTCTAATATCCAACTCCCTGGCAACTATCATGGCTGGCGCCATGCCACCGCGAGTTATTGCCACCACAGCTTTCCAAGCACCATTATCGGGACCCTTGCCGTCTAAACGCCAGGCTAACGCTCTTGCATCTCTGTGAAGTTGGTCCCAACTTACATGGAAACCTTTTTCATGTGGAAGTCTCTCACTCATTTTTCTGTTTTTCCTGTCACGACGTCGATATCTGGAGCATCTACAGCTTTCATTCCAACAATATGATAGCCAGCATCAACGTGAACTGTTTCGCCGGTAACTCCTGAACCTAAGTCTGACAATAAATAAAGACCAGACTTTCCTACGTCTTCGATTGTAACATTTCTTCTCAACGGTGAATTTAATTCATTCCATTTTAAAATATATCTAAAATCTCCAATTCCACTGGCAGCAAGTGTTTTGATTGGTCCCGCCGAAATTGCATTTACCCTTACACCGTCTTTTCCCAAATCTTCAGCAAGATACATTACAGATGCTTCTAGTGCTGCTTTGGCAACGCCCATCACGTTATAATGGGGCATGACTTGTTCCGCTCCGTAATAAGTAAGAGTTAATATGGAGCCACCATGCGGCATCAACTCAGATGCTCGCTTTGTAACCGCAGTCAACGAGTATACTGAAATATCCAATGTATTTAAGAAATTTTCTCGGCTGGTCTCAACATAGCGACCTCGTAACTCCGATTTATCTGAAAAGCCAATTGCATGAACTACAAAATCGAGGGCCCCCCATCGTTTTTCTATTTCTACAAATAAATTATCGAGACTTTTAGTATCACTGACATCACATTCTGACAAAAAATCGGATCCTACGGAGCTAGCTAGTGGTAAAACTCTTTTTTTGAGTGCTTCACCTTGATAAGAAAAAGCAAGTTCAGCTCCAGCTTCAGCGCACTGCTTTGCAATACCCCACGCGATTGACTTATCATTAGCCAAACCCATTATTAACCCACGCTTACCTTCCATGAGCATATTTGACATTAGTAAAACTCCGACGATACAATTTAAGAGGCATTTAAATTATTGTTTCATTTTCATCAAGGTAAAGCGCAAAAAATCATACGATTTATTTCATTTCAAGGTAAAAGACAGGAAGAAAACATGGTTGACAAAAGTGATATTTTTTTTGGTGAAGATCCATTTAAAATTTTCAAACGTTGGATTGAAGAGGCAGTAAACACAGAGATCAATGATCCTGACGCTATTGCTTTATCAACGGTGGATTCAGCGGGAATGCCAAATGTAAGAATGGTATTACTCCGAGAAATTGAAGATTCATCTTTCGTATTTTACACAAACTACGGTAGCGTAAAATCGAGAGAAATATCTAATAACCAACTAGCTGCGTTTGTGTGGCATTCGAAGTCTCTGAGGAGACAAATTAGAGTAAGAGGGCAGGTTGAAAAGGAAAATGGTAAGAT
>JGI24820J26691_1000562_pt1 | contig 11362 bp, 14 predicted proteins | sample METZYME_5_50m_FD_26691 | JGI IMG/M metagenome (IMG submission 26691) | reverse complement strand
AAACTAAAAAAGATAAGAAATACAAAAAGCAGCTTTATCACGAATTATAAAATCCTTGCTTCTATAAGATCATGCATTGATATAACACCTACATATTCGTTTTTATTCATTACCACCAAAGTAAAAATTTTATTCTGTTCCATCATATCTGCAGCATCGACAGCTAATGAATTAAAACTAATTGTTTTAAAGTTTTTTGTCATTACCTCTTTAATTTTTGTTTTTTGAATATCTACCTTGTTATTTATACACCTTCTTAAATCACCATCAGTAAAAATACCGACTACTTTTTTCTTGTTTATTACAAGAGTAATGCCAAGATTTTTCTTAGTAATTTCAATAAGAGCAGCATCTAATACTGTATCAGGCTTAACTTTTGGAACTGAGGCACCCTTATGCATTAAATCAGAAACTTTTGTAATTAATTTTTTTCCTAATTTTCCAGCTGGGTGAGAGGATGCAAAATCATTTTTTGTAAAACCCTTTGCTTCAAGCAATGCTATTGCAAGAGCATCTCCAAAAGCAAGGGCATTTGTTGTTGAAGAGGTTGGAGCTAAATCAAAAGGACAAGCTTCTTTCTGTGATTTTAGCTCAATTTTAATATCAGCAGATTGCGCTATCGTTGATTTGTTATTACTAGTAAGGGATGCAATTTTGTTTGCATGTCTTTTTAATGATGGAATTATATTAATAATTTCATCTGTTTCTCCAGAATTAGATATGAGAAGAATGACATCTTTTTTATCTATCATTCCAATATCTCCATGGGCTGCTTCTGTTGGATGAATGAATATTGATGTTGTTCCGGTGCTTGATAGTGTTGCTGATATTTTTTGTGCAATGTGGCCAGATTTACCAACGCCCATTATTACGAATTTACCCCGAGTATTCATTACAGCATCACAAAGTTTTATGAATGAACTATCAAGTTGACTAGCTATAGCTTTAATAGAATCAGACTCTATTTTTAAAGTTCTTTTTGCAGATGAAATGTAGTTAAATTTTTTCATAATAATTTGCAAATTTATAGCTAACTCAAATGCTATAATAGACCAATGTTAGGCTCACATAAAAATATTTTAGTTCTTTTTTTTATCCTTTTTATAAATGTTTCAATTCAATCTGAAGAAGATCCATATATTTTTATTGATATTAATGCACAAAAAATGGTTAAAGTGCTTACTGCCGATGCAGATTTATTTGAAACTAATAGAGAGGAATACGAAAATAAAATAAAAATAATCTTTGAACCAATGATCGACTTTAGAAGAGTTTCTGCAAGCGTCATGGGTAAAAAATATTATTTAATGGCAACTCCTCAGCAAAGATCTGATTTTGTAAATATTTTTAAAGATTCATTGCTTGACACATACGCTGAGACATTAGCGCAATGGGGCGATTCTACAATATCTACGAATTTTCCTGATGAATTGCTAGAAAGTGGAGTTTTAAATGTTGAGGTTAAACAAATATTAAATACAGGAACTAGCAAATATCCGATATCTTATAAATTAAGAAAAAGTTCAGAGGGCTGGAAAATAGTAAATATAATTATCAATGGTGTTAATTTAGGCCTTACATTCAGGAACCAATTCCAAGCATTAGCAAAATCTCATGACGAAAATATTGAGGCAACTCTTGAGAACTGGGTTTCAGATGCCGGAGATGCAGGTATCACATAGAATGAAAGAAAAAATTGAAAATATTATCAAAACAAATATACCTGATGCGGTTTGCGAATTTCAGGGTGATTCTTGCAATCTAAAATTACAAGTATCATCAGGAATATTTTCCACAATGACTTTAATCAACCAACACAAAACTATTATGAGCCTATTAAATGATGAGTTTAAATCAGGCGAGTTACATGCTTTAAGTCTTGAAACCAGAGTTATATAGCAATGGAAAAATTATTAATAAAAGGAGGAAGCTCTTTATCAGGAAAAATCTCTTGCTCAGGAGCTAAAAATGCTGCTTTACCTATGATAGCCTCAACCATACTAAGCAACGAAAACGTAGTTTTAAAGAATTTACCTTATCTACAAGATATTACAACAATGTTTGAGTTACTAGGATCAATGGGGGCCGAAATTTTGTTAGATGAAAATATGGACTTCACTATCTCATCATTTAATCTAAAAGATATCCAAGCAAGATATGAGTTGGTTAAGACAATGAGAGCATCTATATTGGTTCTGGGTCCTTTAGTTGCAAAGTATGGCAAGGCTCAAATTGCGTTACCAGGTGGCTGTGCTATTGGTTCAAGGCCAGTGAATTACCACTTAGATGCCTTAAGGCAACTTGGTGCAAAAATTAAGTTAAAAAACGGATATATTGAGGCATCTGCCAAAAAGTTAATTGGCTCTAATATTAAATTTGATGGCATTACTGTTACTGGAACCGAAAATATAATGATGGCTGCTACGCTCGCTCAAGGTATGACTGTTCTTACAAATGTAGCAAAAGAACCAGAAATAATTGATCTTGCTGAAATGTTGAATTCCATGGGCGCCGATATTAAAGGAGCTGGAACAGATAAGATCACGATTAAAGGTGTTAGTGAACTTTCTGGGACTACCTTCGCAATTCCAGCTGATAGAATTGAAGCTGGAACATATCTTGCAGCAGCTGCAGTTACTAATGGAAATATTACAATTGATAGCATCAATCCAAATAGGCTAATGAAAGTTATTAATATGATAGAAAGAAGTGGATCTAAAATTACTTTTGATGATAATTCTATTTCTATTTCTATGAATAAAGATCGTCCAGATCCGGTAGATATAACCACTGCTCCATTCCCTGAATTTCCAACGGACATGCAAGCACAATTTTCAGTTATAAATGCTATATCTAATGGAGTTTCAAATATTTATGAAACTGTTTTTGAAAATAGATTTATGCATATTTTAGAGCTCAATAGAATGGGATGCGATATTGAAGTGAAAGGCAATCATGCGATTATTAATGGAGTTGAGACAATATACGGAGCAGAAGTAATGGCCACCGACTTAAGAGCTTCCGCAAGTTTGATTCTTGCAGGCTTGTGTGCGAAAGGGGAGACAGTTGTTGATAGGATTTATCATATTGATAGAGGGTATGAGCGTATTGAAGAAAAATTGAATTATTTAGGTGCAAATATTGTCAGACTTCCTTCTTAGGCTAGCTTTTAGTTTCAAATTTTAGACTAAGAATTTTATTACTCGTAGTTAAAATATTTAATTCCAATTCTTCACCTAATGTTGCAAATCTTAAAGAACTAATCAAGTTATTCCAATTGCTATTTTCATTATTGATTTTAATAATAATATCATTAGTCCTAATTCCATTTTCATAAAGAGGTCCAACATTCTCCATTTCAACAATTTTAAGACCTTCAATAACTTTGTTATCCTGCCTATACATAACTTTAGCTACTCGAAAGTTTCCAATCCATAGACTTTTAACCTCTCCATATCTAATAAGTTGAGTAGAGATTTGAACAACCAGGTTTGAAGGTATTGCAAAACCAATTCCTTGATATGCACCAGTTTTAGAAAAAATTTTTGAATTTATTCCAATTAGATTTCCATTTTCATTTATTAAAGCACCCCCTGAATTACCTGGATTGATTGCTGCATCTGTTTGTATTAGTTGTAGATATGGGTTTCCATAATCTCTTCCCGTTGCGCTTATAATTCCGCTTGATACTGAAGTACCAATTCCATANGGATTTCCTATAGCGAGAACTTTATCTCCCACCTTTAAGTTGTCTGAGTTAGCAAAATTAATTGGAATTAACGGTTCATCAGCAGTAATTTTTAAAACTGCAATGTCAGCATTTTTATCAATGCCAATAATGCTAGCCGAATAGTCTTTACCATTATTAAGTTTTACATTAATGTTATTTCCCGAAATTATGTGTAAGTTAGTTACTATATACCCATCTTCAGAAAAAATAACACCCGAACCTATTCCATTTTTACTAGATGAATATGTTTGTTTATTGTTTGAAGATATTGTTACAACTGAGGATATAGATTTCTCAGATGCAGATACTAATTTGTTATTGTCATTAGATATAAAGTACCATGTTGCAGAAAATGTTAAAAATATAATAAGTAAGTAATTTAAATTAAATGTTTGGAATAATTTCATAATGTCAGATAGTCAAAATATCATTGATAAACTTAAAAACCAAGGATTAGAGCCCAATTTAAATCAAATTAAGCTTATTTCAGTTTTGAATAGAGTAGATTTAAAAAAAAGAAAAATTTTCAAAATTAATAGATTGAAGGAAGATGCCCTTGATGGAATTTATATCTGGGGAGATGTTGGAAGAGGCAAGACACTGATCACAAAAGAGTATTTAAGCCTCAATCATGACTTGAGAATTAAAGATTTTCATTATATTGATTTTATGAATTTTGTGCATGATGAGTTGAATAACAATAGTGGGTCTAAAAACCCACTCAAACTAGTAACCAAATCTCTTTGTAAAAGCTACGACTTATTATTTATTGATGAGTTCCAAGTTGAAGATGTTGCAGACGCAATGATTATTGGAGATTTGCTCAATAAAATTGTTGATAAGGGGATAAAAATAATTTTAACATCCAATGCTCATCCAAATGACTTATATAAAGACGGACTTCAAAGACAAAAATTTATAAAATCAATGAATATATTTTCAGATAAAATTAAAATTTTTAAACTTGAGGGTGATGTTGACTATAGAACAAAAAATCTTATTGAACTTAATAAAAANGACANAGGAAGTTCATACTCAGAGAAGGAAATATTTAATGTTATTAAAAATAACTTTGGCATCGACTTTATTAAAAATGAAATTATTGAAATCAATAATCGCAAGTTCAAATGTAAAATCGCCTTAAAAAATTTACTCTGGATAGAATTTAACTCTTTTTTTCAGCAACCACTTGGAACAAGTGACTATAAGTTTATATCTCAACAGTTTGATTGGGTATTTATTAGCAAATTTAATATTTGTAACGATGAAAAAATTGATTTAGTTAGAAGGTTTATATCATTTATCGATATCGCATATGTTGAAAAAGTTAAGGTCAAGTTTTTTTTTAATAAAGTTAAAGAAAAAGATATTTATTCTGGCGATAGACTAGAAATTTTATGGAGAAGATGTCAAAGCAGATTGATGGAAATGCAAACCTTTGAATATTTAGATAAGTAATAGTTTTAAATAAATGCATATAAATATTGATATATTTGCAACTAAACATTAACATTCCCTCTCAAATTAAAAGATTATGAAAACTTACTCGTTAAAAAAAGAAGAAGTTGATAGAAATTGGTTCGTAGTCGATGCTACTGATAAGATTTTGGGTAGAGTGGCGACTAAAATTGCTGACAGAATTCGTGGTAAAGATAAACCAACATTTACTCCTCATACTGATGGTGGCGATTACGTCATCGTTATTAACGCTGAAAAAATTAAAGTTACTGGCCAAAAATATACNAATAAAAAATATTATAAACATTCCTTATTTCCTGGAGGATTAAAAACAAAAACTTTTAAAGATCTTGTTCATTCAAATCCTGAACGAATTATTGAAGAGGCTGTAAAAGGAATGTTGCCAAAAAATAAGCTAGGCAAATCTATGATTAAAAAATTAAAAGTCTTCAGTGGTCCTAATCATGATCATGAGTCACAACAACCTACTGAATGGAATCCTATCTAATGAGTTCAGATATTCATTACGCAACTGGAAGAAGAAAAACATCTTCAGCAAGAGTGTATTTAAAAAAAGGTAAGGGTAATATTTCTGTTAATGATAGACAGCTAGATGAGTACTTTGGTCGCAAAGTTGCTCAAATGCTAGTACTCCAACCGCTTGAGCTTGTTCAGCTTGTTGATAAAATAGATCTTGATATAAAAGTCAAAGGTGGAGGTAGCTTTGGTCAAGCTGGCGCTATTCGACATGGTATTTCAAGAGCATTGACTCAATACGATGAAGAATTAAGACCTCAACTCAAAAAGGCTGGATTATTAACTAGAGATTCAAGAAGAGTAGAAAGAAAAAAACCTGGTCTAGTTAAGGCAAGAAAAAGCAAGCAATTTTCTAAGAGATAAATACAAAATCCATCTGCACTTATATATAATTATAAGTGAATTTTATAACCTTTAATTATGTTATAATTTTCACCAGATTTTGAGTAGCACACACCCGCAAATGCAAGAAAAAGATAAGACAAGAAGAAAGGTTTTGATTGGTCTCACTAGCGCAATTGGTCTATCAGGAGTTCCTTTTGCTGCTACACCATTTATTGCTGCATGGAATCCAAGTGCAAAAGCAAAAGCTGCTGGAGCGCCAGTAAAGTTAGATGTTTCTAAAATGCAATTTGGTCAACAAATTCAAGTTTCTTGGAGAAAACAACCCGTTTTCATTGTAAGACATACAAAAGAAAGTATTGCTAGTTTAGATTTGGCATTACCAAAACTTGCTGACCCAAATTCTGATGATATTGTTGAGCCATATAAAGGCTTAAATCCATCAAGATCAAAAAGCCCAGAATATTCAGTTTTTTCAGGCGTCTGTACTCATCTTGGATGCGCACCAAAATATTTTCCTGAAGTAGAACCTAAGCCATGGGATGCTTCCTGGACTGGTGGTTTTTTTTGTCCTTGTCATGGATCTATGTTTGACATCGTAGGAAGAGTTTTTAAAGGTGTTCCAGCACCTACAAATTTAGTCGTGCCTCCGCATATGTTTGAAGGAAGCATACTTACTATTGGAGAGGATAAGGAGTTATAAATGATTGAAATGGCTGGTAAATTATTTTCTTGGCTTAATAACAGATTGCCAATTGTAAACACATTTGAAAGACATCTTTCAAAACATCCGGTTCCGTCTAAAGTTAATTTTTGGTACCTATTTGGAGCTCTTGCAGCAGTTACTCTTATCATTCAAATTGTTACTGGTATATGGTTAATAATGCCATATTCAAATACAGAAGAGCAGGCATTTTCATCTATTGAATATATCATGAGAGATGTTGATTATGGTTGGGTAATCAGATACATGCATACCACAGGAGCATCACTATTCTTTGCAGTTGTTTATCTTCACATGTTTAGAGGTCTCCTTTATGGTTCATATCAAAAACCAAAAGAGTTAGTTTGGATTTTTGGTTGCACAATTTATCTTGCAATGATGGCTGAGGGTTTTTTGGGTTATGTATTGCCATATGGGCAAATGTCATACTGGGGAGCACAAGTTATTATTTCTTTATTTGGAGCCATTCCATATGTTGGAGAATCATTGGAGTTGTGGGTAAGAGGCGACTACTATATTTCAGGAATAACTGTTTCGAGATTTTTTGCACTTCATGTTGTTGCACTACCATTAATCTTGATTGCACTTGTATTTCTTCATTTAGTTGCACTACATGAAGTTGGAGCAGGAAATCCAGAGGGAGTGGACATTGAGGAACATCTTGATGAAGATGGAGTACCTTTAGATAGCGTTCCATTCTTTCCATATAAAGTTTTAAATGGATTAGTTGCAATCGGTGTTTTCTTGACAGTTTTTGCAATAATTATGTTCTTTTTTCCAGAGGGCGGTGGATATTTCATTGAAATGGCTAACTTTCAAGAAGCTAACCCTTTAGTAACTCCAGATCATATTGCGCCTGTCTGGTATTACGCGCCATTTTATACAATGCTTAGGGCAATACCTGATCCGCTAGGAGGCCTGATAGTTATGGCTGCTGCTGTTGCTATATTTTTCATAGTACCTTGGTTAGATAGGAGTAAAGTTGCATCAATTAGATACAAGGGTATATATAGCAAGATTGCTATTACATTATTTGGAGTGAGTTTCCTAACATTAGGATACTTAGGAACGGTTGGAGTAACAGAAATAAGAAAAATTATGAGCATCATATGTACCATAATTTATTTTGCTTATTTTCTTCTAATGCCAATATACACAAAATACGAAAAGACAAAGGAAGTTCCAACAAGATTATGATTTGTTTCATAAATAGAAAAATATTAGATCATATTTCAATGATATCGCTTTTTTTACTATTTATGTTTACTCCACATCTAATCTATTCTGCAGAAGGTGGACCTTGTAAAGATTATGGTGATTGTGATGAATTTAAATATTCTCTTAATGATATAGATTCACTTCAAAGAGGTGCTTCAACATATATCAATTATTGCTATGGTTGTCATTCATTACAATATTCAAGATGGGGAAGGGTTGCTCAGGATTTGGAAATTCCAGAGGATATCTTTTTTGAAAATTTAGTTTTTGATAAATCTATTAAAGCAGGAGACCTGATGACGGGCGCTATGCCAGAAGAATCAGCAACGTGGTTTGGAGTAGAGCCTCCTGATTTAACTTTAGTAGCCAGATACAAAGGAGATGATTGGATTTATTCTTACCTTAGGGCTTATTATGAAGATTCTTCAAAGCAATATGGGGTAAACAATCTTGTTTATCCAGGAACTGCAATGCCAAATGTTCTACTATCACTTCAAGGAAATCAAAGACTAGTCTGTAAGGATATTCCAGAAATAGCTAAAAACGGTGGCGAAAAAAGAGATGATAATGGAAAAACAATAATGATTGAAAAATGTGGCTTTCTTGAAGTTCAAGATGGTACTGGATCTCTTTCTAAAGAAGAGTTTGACAAATTAATATATGATCTAACAAATTTTCTTGTATATGTTGGAGAGCCGATCAAAGCAACCAGAGAAAGAATAGGTTGGTATGTAGTGTTCTATTTGTTAATTTTCACAGCATTATCCGCGTTATTGTACAGAGAATTTAAAAAAGATTATAAAAAATAAAAGGGGAAAAATATGATTTTGTATTCAGACAGAGATGACCATTACAGTCAAAGAGTAAGGATAGTTCTTGCAGAAAAAGATATTTCTGCAGAAATCAATGAAGCTAAGCCTGAAGAAACACCTGATGATATTCTTTCTATTAGTCCATATCACAAACTTCCTATTCTTATAGATAGAGATCTCGCAATACATGATCCGTCAGTAATGATGGAATATCTTGATGAAAGATTTCCTCACCCACCTTTGCTTCCAGTGTATCCAGTTAGCAGAGCAAGTAGCAGAACGCTTATGCTAAGAATAGATAGAGAATGGTGTCCACTTGTTGATACTTTAATACTTGCAGAAAAGCCTGAAAAAGAGTTAATGAAAATCAGGGAAGAATTACTGCATGAAATCTCCTCTATTGCACCCACTTTTAAAGAAAATAAATTTTTTATGAGTGATGAATTTACACTTGTAGATTGTTGTTTTGCACCAATTCTTTGGCGACTACCATCAATTGGCATTAAGCTCCCTCTAAACAGACATCTTAAACCTCTATTAGATTATCAAAACAAAGTTTTTGAACGACCAGGTTTTCTTGACAGCCTTTCATCCATTGAAAGAGATCTCAAGTCTGATCAATGACATAATTTGTAGAAACTTTCCATAAATATAAATTGCGTTTTACACAATTATTTCTTTTGATTTCAGCATTACCAGTATTTAATTCATAATTTTTGGCAAAAAGATTATTTTGAAATACATTCTCAATAGTTAAAAAATCCTCTATCAAAATTTTTTCTATTTTTATTTTAATATTTGAGGCATCATTAGCGCCAATTTTATTAATATATTTTTTTGAAACCGGTATAAATGAATCCTCAAAGTCTGCGAGTTTTTTTAAATCACTTGCATCATAAAAAATTTCACTTGTTGAATATAAATCTATATTTAGTGAGTAGCTTCTAAAAGTAGGAACCAATGTTTTGCCAAGTTCATAATTAGTTATAAAGTATATTTTGGAAATATCCTTTCTAACTCTTGGTTCATGTTCAATTTGTATTCCTCTGTCAATCTTGTTTACAATACTAAATTTGTTAAAGCTTGATTCTACATTAAGTACTTCTTTAATCTTATCTTCATAGTTTGAATTATTTACAGATAAAAAAAGCTCATTAGGATATTGTTCTTTTAGATTTTCTACATAATCAGCATACTGAGAAGAATATACAACAAGAACATTTTTAGTTTTATTTGATTTAAATACTGATGACTCAATTAAGTTTCTTTCGTCCTGTAAAAGAGAATTACAAAAGTATTTCATTTTAGAATTAATTAGATCGTCAGATAATTCATATGAGTCTAGGTCGTCAAAGCTAACAGAAAATTCTATATTGCTTTCAAATAAAGATTCTATTATTAGCTCTTTATTTTTATTAGATGTTTGAATGACCAAATTAATATTTAAATTACTTTTATTTTGATTTGGTATCGATGTGCACGAAACCATAAAAAGCATCAAACTGCTTAAAAAAAATGTTAAGCTGAATTTCATTAATTAACTCTCATAAAATGCTAAATTTTATTTCTACACCAATTGGCAATTTAAATGATATATCACAAAGAGCAATTGATGCTATTAGAACCTGTGATTATTTATATGCTGAGGACACCAGAGTTACGCAAAAACTCCTTAAATTTATTGATATCAAAAAAGAATGCAAATCATTTCACGAACATAATGAAACAAAAGTGACAAATACAATCATTAAACAACTTACGAATGATATGAGTGTATCTATAGTTTCGGATGCAGGAACTCCAGCGATTTCAGATCCAGGTTATAAATTAATCCAAAAATGTATTGAGAATGATATTAAATATACTCTCTTGCCAGGACCTTCTTCAGTAATAAATGCTCTCATTATGTCTGGCTTACCTACAGATAAGTTTTCTTTTTACGGATTTTTTCCAAGAAAAGAATCATTACAAATATTATTTCTAGAAGAGTTAAAAAATGAAAAAAAGACTTCAATATTTTTTGAATCTTCAAAAAGGATAGCAAAAACCATCCAGATAGCTTCTAAATATCTTGATTCCGAAAGAAATATTTCTATATGCATGGAAATGACAAAAATTCATGAGAGAGTTATTAGAGGGAATATAGCAAATATATTATCAATTTTTGAAAAAGAAAAAATTAGCATGAAAGGTGAGTCTGTGATAGTTCTAGGTGGTGAGAATAATTTTAAATCTAATGTGAAATTAACTAAAAAGATAAAAAATGAATATTTAAAAAAATTATCTGCTTCGGATGCAGCAAAATTAATTTCATTAATAACTGATGAAAATAAAAGAGATATTTATAAAACGCTTATAGAAAATTAAAAAATCATTATAATAGCCTATGAGTTGGTTGGATGATCGCTTTATGGCTTAGCTTATTGCAGGCGAAGATAGCCTAGAAGAGGAAAGTCCGGACTTCAAAGAGCAGGGCGCCAGGTAACGCCTGGGAAGCGTGAGCTTACGGAAAGTGCAACAGAAAATATACCGCCAATTTTT
>JGI24820J26691_1000561_pt1 | contig 11364 bp, 11 predicted proteins | sample METZYME_5_50m_FD_26691 | JGI IMG/M metagenome (IMG submission 26691) | reverse complement strand
AACTAAATCAAATTCAATTTTTATCTCTGCACCATGTGCATCCGCTATACCTTTACATAATTCATTTAATCTTTTCTCTATATATGCTCGTGTTTCTCTTCGAAAAGTTCTAATAGTCCCGCCCATTTTAACTTGATCGTCGATTACATTATAAGCCGTACCAGCATTAATTTTTGTAATACTTATAAGAGCTTTATCAACAGGATCTGTGGATCTACTTATAATTGTTTGAACAGCAGAAATAACTTGTGCAGAAATTACAACAGGATCAATTGCTAGATGAGGTGATGCAGCATGACCGCCCTTTCCTTTTACAGTAATATCAAATTCATCAACTGCTGCCATCATCGGTCCACTATTTACACCAAACGTACCTAAAGGTAACTCAGGCCAATTATGAAGTGCATATACTTCATCAATTTTAAAATCATCAAACATACCATCTTGAATCATTTTTTCTCCTCCAGCAAAACCTTCTTCTCCTGGTTGAAAAATGAAATATACTCTTCCATTAAAATTATTATTTTCACTTAGATATTTCGCTGCTCCAAGAAGCATTGTGGTATGACCATCGTGACCACAACCATGCATCATACCTTTATTTTGTGATTTATGATTAAATTCGTTTTGTTCTGGCATAGGAAGAGCGTCAAAATCTGCTCTTAAACCAATTGTCTTATCATTAGTAACTTCATTACCATCTACCCAAGCAACAACACCTGTATTAGCGTAACCATCTTTAAATTTAATATTAAATTCACTTAACTTATTTTTGATATATTTTGATGTTTCAAATTCTTGAAGGCCTATCTCAGGAATTTTATGTAAATCCTGACGCCATTCTGTCATCTGATCTTGCATTTGATTTATGCTGTTTAAAATTGGCATTATAGTATTCCGAAGAAACCTTTTTTATTTAGTTTTTCTTCACATTGTTTTAGTTGTTTATTAAACATCTTAGTATTTCTTTCTACATTTTTAGCAACATCAATCAACCAATCTTTACTTTTAAATGTCTCTTTCGACCATCCGTTTTGACCTTCATGGTATGCTAAATATTGATTATAGTAATCATTTTTTGAAATTCCAATCATATTTTCGGACTGAGTTGTGTACCAGCCAATAAAATCGGTTACATCTTTAAAATTCGCCCTTGATGCATTTTGATTTCCAGTTTTATTCTTATACCAATCCCAAGTGGGATTTGTTATTTGTGCATAACCAAAAGCAGTTGATGGTCTAGAGGTTGGTATTAAACCTAAAAATTTTTTTCTTTTCGGTTTTGCAAATTGAGTAAAAGACGATTCTTGTTTTATAACTGCTAATTGGAATGCAATTGGGGTATTCCATTTATCATAAGAATTTTTAGTTGCTTTATACCAGCTTTTCTTTTCATCAAAAATTATGCAACTATCAGCAGTNTTTGTTAACTGATTTGANGTACATGCATATANAAATAACAATGTAATGCACAATAATTTTAAAAAATTATCAAATTTCATTATNAANCTAAATACCATAACTTTTACTTATATAGTCTTAAATGTGGCAAAAAATTATTGCTTACTATTGAATTATAGATATGAATGCTTAAATTTCAAAAATGGCAGAAAAAACTAAAGAAAATTTAACATTTCAAGCTGANGTNAGTAAGCTTTTAGATCTTGTTGCTAATTCTCTTTATAGTGAAAGGGAAATATTTCTAAGAGAACTAATATCTAATTCAGCTGATGCCTGCGAAAAATTAAGATATCAATCACTNTCCAAAAAAAATCTTTTGAAAGATGAAAAGGATTTAAAAATTAATATCAGAGTTTCAAAAAAGAAAAAAATTATTGAAATTGAAGATAATGGAATTGGAATGTCAAAAAATGAACTTATTGATAATTTAGGAACTATAGCGAGATCAGGAACTAGTAAATTTATTGAAGCAATGAAAAATAAAAAAAGCAACGATATTTCTGCAATTGGACAGTTTGGTGTTGGTTTTTATTCCTCATATATGGTTGCAGATAATGTTGAAGTGCTTTCTAAAGATGCTGAAAATGAAGAAACAAATCTTTGGTCATCTAATGGAAAAGAAAATTATACCATAGAAGAAGCTAAAAAAGATAAAAGAGGCACTTGTATAACTCTAAATATCAAGAAAGATGCTGATGAATTTTTGGATTCATTTCGTTTAAGATCAATTATAACAAAATACTCAAATTATATTCCTTTTCCAATTTATCTTAAGGACCTTGATGATAAAGAAAAAGAAGAAAAAATAAATGAAGGTAGTCCATTATGGCTAAAAGATAAAAAAGATATAAAAGAGGAAGACTATAAGCAATTTTATAATAATATTTCATTTAACTTTGATGATCCCTTAAAAACTATTCATTATAACGCTGAGGGTGTTATTAGTTATAAGGCTTTACTTTATTTTCCTACAAATCAACCTATGGATTTATTCAATGCNGATAGGAAAAATAAAATAAAATTATATGTTCAAAAAGTTTTTATCACTGATGATTGTGAAGACATAATTCCTAATTGGTTACGTTTTATTCCAGGAGTAGTNGACTCACAAGATATTTCTCTCAATATAAGTAGAGAAATGCTTCAAAATAATCCTATTATTACAAAAATAAAAAAAGGTATTACAAATAAAATTTTAAGTGAAATTGATAGCTTGGCTAAGAAAGAAAAGGATAAATTTGAGACATTTTGGAATAATTTTGGTCCTGTTCTAAAAGAAGGGTTATACGAACATAATGATCATCATGAAAAAATCCTACCGCTATTGAGGTTTGAAAATTCTTTAAATGATAAAAAAATATCTCTTGAAGAGTACACTAAATTAATGGCTAAAGATCAAAAAGAAATTTATTATTTTGCTAATACTGATAAGGATCATATTAAAAACTCCCCTCAATTAGAAGTTTTCACTGATAAAAAGATACCAGTTTTGTTTATGGTTGATGCAGTAGATGAGTTTTGGATACAAAATGTAAATAAATTTAAAGATTTAGAATTTAAATCAATAACCAAAGGTAAGGTTGATGTTTCAAAAGTTGGTGAAAAATCAAGTAAGAAAGACGAAGATAAAAAAGAAGTAGATAGTAAAATCAATGATTTAATCAACATACTTAAAACAGAGCTTAAAGAGACTATATCTGATGTTATTGTATCTAAGAGATTAACCAAAAGCCCAATTCTGCTTGTTGCTGAAGAAGCTGGTATGGATATAAATATGGAAAAACTGATGAAAATGCATAATCAAAAAACTCCTGTTTCGAAAAAGATACTTGAAATTAATCCAAACCATCCGATGATTGTAAATTTATCACAAAATTTAACAAAAATTGACCATAAAAAAGCTTCAAATTTAATTTTAGATCAAGCTAATATATTAGATGGTAACATTCTCTCAAATCCATCTGCTTACTTAGAAAATTTAACTGAAATTTTTATTAAGTAACTGAATTTATAATTTTATTATTATTAAAAAATTCAACAAACTGATTAGCGACCATTTCTGCTACAACTATTTGTGCTTCATCAGTAGAAGCAGCAATATGTGGAGTTAAAATTATATTATCTAAATTATAAAACCCACTTTCTTCCAAAGGCTCATTTTTAAAAACATCTAATGCAGCGCCTTGAATTTCTTTTTTTTCTAGAGCATTTTTAAGATCATCTTCATCAACTAAGTTACCTCTAGCAGTATTGATAATTATGCAATTTTTTTTCATCATTGATAAATGATTTTTATTCATAATGGGGTTACCATCCTTATTGGGTTTACAGTGAAATGAAATTATATCTGAATATTTAATAATCTCATCGATAGAACAAGAATTATATTCAGGAAAGCTATCCTTAATTGTTTCAAAATATGAAGAAAATATTGAAACTTTCATTCCCAATACATTAGATATTTCTGCAACTCTTTTGCCTACATTACCAAAACCTACGATACCAATTTTTTTACCTTTAATTTCATTTCCCTTTAATTTCTTTTTTTCCCAAAGACCCTTATGAGTTGTTTCATTTGCAGCAGTAATTTTTCTTAGTAATGCAAAAATTAAACCAATTGTATGTTCTGCTGTAGCATTTGTATTGCCTCCTGGAGTATTCATTACAATAATATTTTTATTTTTAGCAGCTTCCACATCAACATTATCTACTCCTGCTCCTGCCCTACCTATAATTTTTAAATTTGAAAGAGAATCAATNATGTCTTTTCGCACTTTAGTTGCTGAACGAATGATTAAACCATCATAATTATCAATTATTTTTTTTAATTCTTCGGGAGATAAGTTTGTTTTTGTATCAACTGAAATATTATTCTTTGTTAAAATTTCAGATGCGATACTATCTAGTGGATCTGATATTAGTACTCTAGGCATGTTTTGATTTAATTTCTGAATAAGCCCAATCAATCCAAGGTAAAACTAATTCTACATCTGAAGTTTGAACCGTTCCTCCAGCCCATATTCTAAAAGAAGGTGGTGCTTTGGGATATCCATTACAATCAAATCCAACATTATTTTCAGAAAGTAACTTGCAAATATCGGCCATTACAGCTCTTTGACNACTTTCATCTTTATTAGTAAACCAATCTTCAATAATTTTAAAAGTTATTCCAGTATTTGAAATATAATTCTCATCTTCAATTTCAGATAAAAAAGTAACCCAATCTCTCTCATTAATCCATTCTCGAATTTTTTGTAAAGAATTCTGAGATTTGGAGATTAACGAATTTAAACCTCCTTGAGAAGAAACCCAGTTTAAAGAATCAATAATATCCTCAACACATATCATGGAAGGTGTATTAATTGTATTTCCTTCAAAGATACCTTTTATTAATTTTTGTTTTTCAGCTAATCTAAATAATTTTGGAACTGGCCAACTAGGTGTAAAACTTTCTAATCTTTCAACAACGCGTGGAGAAATTGCNATCATTCCATGCGCAGCTTCTCCTCCAAGTATTTTTTGCCAAGACCAGGTTATAACATCACATTTATTATAATCTATAGGCATACCAAAGATTGCTGAAGTAGCATCGCAAATAGTTAGACCTTTTCTGTCATCAGGTATCCAGTCTCCATTAGGAACTTTGACACCAGAAGTTGTCCCATTCCATGTAAAAATTACATCATTATCAAAATTGACTTTGCTAAGGTCAGGTAGTTTGCCATAATCTTCTTCATGAATATTTAAATTATCTAATTTTAATTCACTAATTGCATCTATTACCCAATCTTTACCAAAATTTTCCCACGCAAGAATATCAACTCCCGTTTTACCTAATAAGCACCACATAGCTGCCTCTAAAGCACCAGTATTTGATCCAGGCATTATACCCAATAAATAATCATCAGGTAATTTTAGAATATCTTTTGATTTATCAATTGCTTCTTTTAGTCTTGCTTTACATTCAACAGATCTATGAGATCTGCCAGTTAAAGCATTACTCAAAACAGATATATCCCAGCCTGGTCTTTTTGAGGTTGGGCCACTTGAAAAGTTTGGATTGTTAGGTTTTGTATTAGGTTTATTCATATGCTTTTTCAAACTCATAAACTACTAAGCCATCTAAGGGTTTTGGATCAAACCATGTTGATTTAGGAGGCATAGTCAAATTTTTATTCGCGACCGTAATAACATCACTTATTGAAGATGGGAAGATAGAAAATGCCACACTATCAGTATTTTCATCAACTTTTTTTTCTAAAGCTGCCAAACCATGACATCCAGCAATAAATCTTATTCTTTCATCATTNTTAACATCAGAAATATTTAAATGTTTTTTGAAAACGAAATTNTTTAAAATATTAATATCTAGTGTATCAATAAAATTATCAGTTTTTAATTCGGTTTTAAAATACAATGAATACCATTTTTTTTCATGATACATTCCAAATTGTTTATTTGATTGAGGTTTGAAAGGGTTTTTTTCATTTTTTATTTCGAAGTTTTCAGAAAGAATTTCTAAAAACTTTTCTTCACTCAAGCCATTTAAATCTTTAACAACTCTATTATAGTCAAATATTTTAGCTTCATCACTTGGAAACGCCGCTATCATAAAATCTTCCTGTAAAATATTTTTATTATAATTTAATTCTCCAATAATTTTCATTGCTCCCATTCTATGATGTCCATCAGCAATGTAAAAATTATCTACCTCATTGATAAAAACAGAAGATAGCTTTTCGATAAAAGATTTATCAGAAACACACCAAAGTTTATGAATAGATTTATCGAAGCTTTCAAAATCATAATCTGGAGTATTTGATATTATAGAGGATAACAAATCTTTTATCTTATTATTTTTTTTATATACTACATAAATAGGACCAATTTGTGTTTTGATATTCAACATTTGCTCTGCTCTTTCTCTCATCCTTGTCTCGTATATTTTTTCATGTGCTTTAATTTTTTCATTTACAAAATCTGAGATTTTAGAAAGAGATAAAAAACCTAGTTGAGTATGGCCTTTAAATTCAATTTGATAAATGTAATAAAATAATTCTTTATCTTTTTTAATTACGTCATTTTCTTTCATTTCATTAAAATGCGATTTAGCTTCTAAGAGAGTATCTGCTTCTTTTAATTGTCCAACTGGATTTAGAATTTTTAAATAATTCCAGTAATTATTTTTTTTAAATATTTCTATATTTTCAATACTTAAGTGATCTGTTGAAGGAGCAATTAAATTTTTAGCATCTTCATTATAAGGGCGTGTTCCTTTGAAAGGTTTAATTTCAACCATAATTAGAGGAACACCTTTAATTAAATAAAAAAAAATTTAAACTTAAATTATGCTACTTCTGGTATTTGAGAAATAGATTTACCTATTCCATCATCATCAATAACATCATCAGCCATTGATCCATTTAGATAATCATCATAAGCTGACATATCAAAATATCCATGACCACATAAATTAAAGAGTATAGTTTTTGACTCACCCTTTTCTTTACATTCTAATGCTGCATCAATAGCGCCTTTGATTGCATGATTTCCTTCTGGAGCAGGAATAATTCCTTCTTGTTTTGCAAAAGTTAAACCAGCTTCAAAACAATCTTTTTGACCATAAGCCTTTGCTCTCATTAAACCTAGCTCATATAAATGACTTAAATGATAAGACATTCCATGATATCTTAATCCTCCAGAGTGATTAGCTGGTGGTAAGAAATCAGATCCTAAAGTATGCATTTTAATTAAAGGCGTCATTTTTGCCATATCTCCATGATCATAAGCATATTTACCTTTAGTAAATGAAGGACATGAAGCGGGTTCACAACCAATAATATCAATTTTCTGACCGCCTCTTAACTGTTGACCTAAAAAAGGAAACATTAATCCAGAAAGATTACTACCGCCTCCTGTACAACCAACAATTATATCAGGATAATCTCCTGCCATCTCCATTTGCATTATAGCTTCATTACCATTTATAGTTTGATGCATTAAAACATGACCTAAAACACTTCCTAGTGAGTATTTTGCTTTACCTCCACTTTTAACAGTTGCTTCAATAGCCTCTGAAATAGCAATACCTAGACTGCCAGGGTTATCAGGATTTTCAGACAAAAGTTTGTTTCCAAAATCTGTTAAATTAGACGGACTAGCATGGCAGTTAGCACCAAAAGATTGCATCATTAACTTTCTGTAAGGCTTATGATCAAAACTAACTTTAACCATAAATACTTCTATATCTATTCCAAAGATCTGACCTGCATAAGCTAATGAACTTCCCCATTGACCTGCACCTGTTTCAGTAAATATTTTACTAATACCTTCTTCTTTATTAAAAAAAGCTTGTGGCACTGCTGTGTTTGGTTTGTGACTGCCAGTAGGACTAACTCCTTCGTATTTGTAATAAATTTTAGCTGGTGTATCTAAAAATTTTTCTAATCTTCTTGCTCTAAATAATGGAGATGGTCTCCATTGTTTATAAACTTCTCTAACTGGTTCTGGAATTTCTATTTCTCTTTCTGTGGAGACTTCTTGCATAATTAAACTCATTGGAAATAATGGAGCAAAGTCATCTGGACCTGCTGGTTGTTTAGTTCCAGGGTGCAATGGTGGTGGTGGTGGACTTGGTAAGTCGGCGTTAATATTGTACCAAAACTTTGGTGCCTTATTTTCTTCTAGTAAGTATTTAATTGAGTCACTCATAATAAAAGTATATTGGACTATAAAAAATTAAATTTCAACAATAAATGAAATATTTTAACTTTAAAAATGTGTCTATCTCAATTGCCATCTTATTAGTATTATACGTTTTTTATGGGTATTTTACTCATTGATTTTCTCTGACCCACAAACAAACCAATAAAAACTAAAATAATACCTATAGCAGAACTCAATTGAATTTTTTCTGATAAAAAGATCATACCCCAGATTAAAGCAAAAACTGGAATTAAATATGCAACATATGAAAGAAAAACTGGTCCAGATTGTTTTACAATATGGTAACGCATATGAAAAGCAATAGCTGTTGGAAAAACACCTAAATATATAATAGAAACTAATGAAGTAGTGTTAAGATTTATTTCATAATTGATAAAATCATAAATAAAAAAAGGTATTGATATTATTGCTCCAAACAATGTAGCAAAAGTAGTAATGGTTATAGGGCTTATACTTTTTAGCTTATTGTAAGCTGCAATATTTGAAATCATATAGCCAAATGCAGCTAATATTACAAAAATTTTAGCAATAGTATTAATATAATTTTGATCATTAAAATTAAATTTTCCAATATCTAAAATAAAAAATATTCCTATAAAACCAATAAAAATTGACAAGAATTTAATCCAAGTAAATCTATCATCGGATGTTAATAAGTGAGACATAACAAGGGTAATTAATGGTCCGACTGACATGAGTAGTCCAGCAGTTGAAGATAGGATATATTGTTCTGCCCAACTAATTAGATAAAATGGTAAAAAATTTCCAGTTACACCAATAAAAGAAAGTATTAATATTTGATTGAAATTAAATTTAGGACTTTTGTTAAAAGAATAAAAAAATAGTATTAAAAATATTGAAGCAACGATCAGTCTTAGTGAAGCTATTCCAGTAGGAGTAAAACTTGATAGGCATATCTTAATAACAAAAAATGATGATCCCCATATTGCCGATAAAATAATTAATAGAAATAAATTATTTGATGAAATTTTCTTTAACAAAAATTAGATTTTATTCTTTGGTTGAGGAATTTCTATATTTTCAGATGGTTTCATGAATTCATCTCTTCTTCCATCCCAAAGATAATCTGCATAGTCAAACTCTGTTATCATTCTGTCTGAACGCTCAAATGTTAATCCATATTTTCTGCAATAACTTGCGAATTCTTCAGCATTATCAATTGGCAAGTTTTCAACTGTCCATTTTCTTGAACTTCTATCAAATTTAAAACCATTTTTTTTAAACCAGTCTCTATGGTAATATGAATCTCTACCGAAAGCTGAAAAAGTAATCTTCTTTGACATATTGCTAAGCCTCATACATTAAAAACCAAAAAATAACAAATTTAATTTTTTTTTTAAAATAGTAGAATTATGTAGTTATTTAGAATAAAATAAAAATATGGACCTTTATAATAGTAGTGAAATAACAGTTCATCAACTAAACGAACTTAAACAAGAAGATAAAAAGATTCAAATAGTTGATGTCAGAGAAGACACTGAAAGAGATCATGCGCATATAAAAGGTACAATTCATATGAAACTTTCTGAGATTGCTAAAAGATATACGGAATTAGATAAACAGAAAAATATTTTTGTAATGTGTCACACCGGAACTAGAAGTCAGGCTGTATGTAAATGGTTAAAAGCTCAGGGTTATAATCATTGTGTTAACGTACTAGGCGGGATAGATGCTTGGGCCGCATTAATAGACAGAGATATAAGAAGATATTAATTAATACTCTCTAAATATAATCCTATAAAAATAATTATTACACTCAATAAAAACAGTAAAATTCTAAATAGTACCTCAAAAAATAAATTTAATTTTATTCTTTTTTTAATAACTAGCCGGTATAATGGATTACTAATTGATACAGATATAATTATAATACCAATAATAATTACTAACCAATGCATAAGATAAAAACATACATAACTGAAGAATTAGAATTTTCAAATCAAACTATTAAAGAAATGAAATTTAATTCAAAAAAATTTTATAATTCTATTAGTAAAAGAAGAAGTGTAAGAGAATTTGATGACAAACCATTTGATATAGATATTATTAATAATGCAATTCTTGCTGCTGGAACAGCGCCAAGTGGTGCAAATCTTCAACCATGGCATTTTGTTGTTATCAAAGATAAAAGTATAAAAAATAAAATTAGAATAGCTGCAGAAAAAGAAGAGGAAGAATTTTATAAAAAGAAAGCTCCGAAGGAATGGTTAGAAGCCTTAAAGCCATTAGGCACTGATCCTAATAAAGATTTCTTGGAAAAAGCTCCTTATTTAATAGCAATATTTGAAAAAAAATTTTCGATAAATGGAAATCAAAAAGTTAAAAATTACTATGTTAGAGAATCAGTTGGAATAGCAACTGGTATTTTGATTTCTAGTTTGCATTTTTCAGGCTTGGCTATGCTAACTCACACACCAAGTCCAATGACTTTTTTAAATAAAATATTAGGTAGACCAAGTAATGAAAAACCTTTTGTTTTATTAGTTGTTGGTTATCCAGATAAAAAAGCCACAATACCTAAATTTGCTAAGGAAAAAAAATATCTTAAAGAAATAACAACTTTTATATAAACTATTCTAATTCTTCAGGTTTCATTGTTTCATACTTTTCATAAGGCATATGTATCCATGGAGAATCTTCTAAATAATCTACGTAATAATTTGGTTTGAAAGAAGAAACTGCTTTATAAAACAATACACCAGTTCTAATAGGTTCATCTATATAAAAACCATAAGTATGTTGTAACCATTCTATACTTTTTTTTAGTGTTATTCCTGAGTCAGCTAAATCGTCAACTATTAATACCTTAGATCCAATATTTGGACTTGTTTTGGCTAAGTCTCTTGAAAATGTAATTGCACCTCTTTTATTTTTAACACCTTCACCTCGATATGACTCAACTGAAAGTATTGCTAGTGGAACATCAAAGATACGAGCCATAATATCTCCAACTCTCATACCACCTTTAGCGATACAAACTACCTGATTAAAATTCCAACCATCTTTATAAATCTGAGTTGCTAATTGTTCTGTTTTTTTTCTGTATTCATCATGAAATATGTAATTCAGCCATTCTGAAATCCTTTTAATTAAAATGATTAAACCTCTCTCAATTGAGAGAGGTTATTCTTAAAGTATAATTATTGTGGTACTTCT
>JGI24820J26691_1000558_pt1 | contig 11400 bp, 12 predicted proteins | sample METZYME_5_50m_FD_26691 | JGI IMG/M metagenome (IMG submission 26691) | reverse complement strand
TTTGAGAATTTCATAGGATAATTAACATCAATTTGTCCACGAGAAATTTTATTTAATTTTTTTTGAATCAAAGTCCTTTTGAATTTTGATATTTTATCAGTGAATAAAACACCTTGAATATGATCATATTCGTGAAGAATTACCCTTGATAAAATTCCATTAAAATCTAAAGAGTGTGAATTAAATTCTTCATCAAAAAAATCAATTTTAATGGAATCAAATCTTTCAATATCTTCCCTTATATCTGGGATACTTAAACACCCCTCATTGAAACTACATTTTTCATCATTTAAAAAAGTTACTGTTGGGTTTATAAAAACTCTTTTCAAGTTTTTTAATTCATAATCTGTTACTTCCTTTTCTTCAAAAAAAGGAGAAGCATCAATTATAAATAATTTAATTTGTCTACCAATTTGAGGTGCAGCTAAACCTACACCCTCAGCATTATACATAGTATCCCACATATCACTTATTAGCTCATTTAAGTTTGGATAGGATGAGTCAATATCAACACATTTTTTTTTTAAAATTGAGTTTCCATATGAAAGAATTGGTAATATCATTTATTTCTTTTTAAAAATGATTCTAATATTAATGATGCACTAANTTTATCTAAGTTTCTTTTATCGATTCTTAACTTCCTTTTTTTTGTTACTTGATTTATATAAATCTTAGACAATTTNGATGTAAACCTTTCATCTTCCCTTTCAATTATCAAATCTGGTATATTTAATTTTATTTTTTTTATAAGCTTTTTTATTGATTCCTCTATTTCAAAAAAATTGTTTTTATTGTTTTTAGGTTCACCAATTACCAAAATAGAAATATTTTCTCTTGCAATTATCTCCACCAAATAGTTGATTATTTCGTTTGTATTAATGGTATCTAGTGGAGATGCAATCAAACGTAAATCATCGGTTATTGAAATACCACATCTTTTTTCTCCATAATCAAGACCCAAAATTTTACTCATAAGACAAAATTAACCATAATCTAAATAACAAAATATATATTCGAACGATAGATTATATTTGTATAAAAATTATCATGAAAGAATTAATTGAATCAGCTTGGGAGGATAGGTCATTACTAGAAAAGGATGCAACTAANAATGCTATACTTAAAACTATCAACCTATTAGATAAGGGTGAAATTAGAATTGCTGAAAAAAATAATGGAACGTGGTCTGTTAACCAATGGATAAAGAAAGCTGTTATTCTCTATTTTCCAATAATGAAAATGCAATCAATTGAAATTGGACCATTTGAATTTCATGATAAAATACCCTTAAAAACAGGTTTTAAAGAAAAAGAAATTAGAGTAGTTCCGCATGCANTCTGCAGATACGGATCTTTTATAGAAAAGGGTACAATACTAATGCCTAGTTATGTCAATATAGGAGCACATGTTGGTTCAGGAACTATGGTAGATACTTGGGCAACAGTAGGAAGCTGTGCTCAAGTTGGTAAAAATGTGCATATAAGTGGTGGTGTGGGAATTGGAGGTGTACTAGAGCCAGTACAAGCCTCACCTGTTATAATTGAAGATAATGTTTTTTTAGGCTCTAGGTGTATTGTTGTTGAGGGAGTTAGGGTCGAAAATGAGGCAGTACTGGGAGCTAATGTAGTTTTAACCGCTTCAACTAAAATTATTGATGTAACTGGAGATGAACCAAAATATATTAAAGGTTACATACCTGAAAAGTCTGTTGTTATACCTGGCTCAGAGCCAAAAAATTTTAAAGCTGGAACCTTTAATGTACCATGTGCTTTAATTATTGGAAAAAGAAAGGAAAGCACCAATAAAAAGACATCTCTAAATGATGCATTAAGAGATTTTAAAGTCTCNGTGTAATCATTCAAGTCTAAATTTTCAATGATTGAAATAGAAAAATGCCTTAAAGTAATTAAAAGCGGTGGAATTATCCTCTATCCNACTGATACNATNTATGGCTTAGGTTGTGATGCNTATAATTTAAANGCAATAAGAAAAATTAATATTATAAAGGGAAGTNACCCAGAAAAACCACTGATTTATTTAATGAATGATTTGAATATGGTGAAAAAATATGTTGAAAATATACCNGATTTTGCTGTTGATTTTCTTTTACGTAAAAAACCTACCACATTAATTTTTAAAAATTTAAAATCTNCAAAATTATCAGGTGATTCCATTGCAGTAAGAATTCCTAAAAATAAATTTTGTCTCAATATAATTTCTAGATTAAATAATCCTATTACCTCAACTTCCGCGAATATAACTGGATTACCATTTCCAAAAAGTATTCATGAAATTGATAATATAATCATTGATCAAGTTGATTATTTTGTAAAAACTGATAAAGTTAGTAAGTTAAACCCCTCAAGTATAATTGAGATTAAGGATAATTTAAGTTTTGAAAAAATTAGATAGTTTTTAATGAAAAAGCTCAGTGCCGAAAATATTAATATTTCAGTAATTAACTTAATTTCTGATGTTGCTGAAAAAGAAAATGTAGAAATATTTTTAGTTGGTGGTTTCGTAAGGGATTTGATACTTGAGAGAAAGTCAAAGGATATTGATGTCTTAGTTATTGGAAATGGAATAGATTTTGCAAAGATTGTTGCAAAAAAAACAAATGAGAGAATACAAGTTTTTAAAAACTTTGGAACTGCTATGTTAAAGACTAAAGATTATGAAATTGAATTTGTTGGGGCTAGAAAAGAGAGTTATNATTCTGACAGTAGAAAGCCCACTATTGANGAAGGAAACTTAGAAGAAGATTTATCGAGACGTGATTTTACAATTAATACACTAGCTATTTCACTCAACAAAAAAAACTATGGGGAAATAGTAAACTTATTTGATGGTATTAATGACATAAAAAGAAAGATAATTAAAACACCAAAAGACCCTCAAGTCACATTTCATGACGACCCGCTAAGAATGTTTAGAGCGGCTAGGTTTGCGTCGCAACTAAATTTTAAAATTGATAAAGAGAATATTGATTTCATTAAAAAAGAAAAAAATAGAATAGGCATCATTTCAAAGGAGAGGATAAATATTGAGCTAAATAAAATTTTAATGTCTGATAAGCCATCCATTGGATTTAAGGCGCTCAACGATACTGGGTTACTAAATATAATTCTTCCTGAAATTTATGATCTACACGGAGTAGATGAGATTGAAGGAAAAAAACATAAAGATAACTTTCATCATACTTTAAAAGTAGTTGATAATATTTGTGAAAAAACTAATAAGCTGTGGCTAAGATGGGTTGCTTTACTACATGATATAGGAAAACCAAAAACAAAAAAGTTTCATAAAAAAATAGGTTGGACATTTCATGGACATGAATATGTTGGAGCTAAGATGGTAGATAAAATATTTAAAAGACTAAAACTACCTTTAAATGACAAGTTGAGTTATGTTAAAAAACTCGTTTCACTAAGTTCAAGACCAATAGTACTTTCTTTGGAAAGTATTACTGACTCAGCGGTTAGAAGATTAATTTATGATGCTGGTGAAGATATTGATGATCTTCTAACTCTATGTGAAGCAGATATAACAACAAAAAATGAATANTTACAAAAAAAATATCTTAATAATTTTAAAATTGTTCGAGAAAAAATAAAGCTAGTTGAAGAAAGAGATCATATTAGAAACTTCCAACCACCTGTTTCTGGTGAGGAAATTATGAATTATTTCAATTTAAAACCATGTAAAGAAATAGGAATAATTAAAGACTTCATTAAAGAGTCAATTTTAAATGGTGATATAACTAATTCTTATGATGAAGCTAAAGAATTAATGATAAAAAAAGGTAAAAATTTAGGATTAAGTGTAAATGAATAAAAATTTTATTTTCTTTAGTAAACTTTCGCTTGTTTTAGTGCTTTTTGTTATTCTTGCTGGTTCACTAGTTAGAATGACTGGAAGTGGAATGGGTTGTCCAGATTGGCCAAAATGTTTTGGATATTTAATTCCACCAACAAATATTGAAAAAATCACTTGGAAACCTTATCAAACTTATAATAAAGGGGTTATGATTCTGCATGATAAGAAGTTTTTTAATTCGAAAAATAAATTTATATCAAAAAGTAGTTTTGAATCTAGTAATTGGATTCCTTACACAAAGCATGATTATACTAAATTTAACCCTGTCAACACGTGGTTTGAATTTGTAAATAGATTGATTGGGGCGATTGCTGGATTTTCTACTTTAATTATGTTTTTTTTATCGACTTATGAATTTAAAAGAAATAAAAAATTAACTTTTTTATCTGGCTTAGTTGTCTTGTCTATGGGTTTTCAAGCATGGCTAGGGAAATTAGTCGTTGATTCCAACTTATCGCCATATAAAATTTCAATACATATGTTAATGGCAATTGTTATAGTTTGTTTATTAATTTATATTATAAAGAAGGCTGATGCTAAGTATTAAATTTTTAAAAAGACTAATTGCTTTTTCAATGTTTGTGATGTTAATTCAAATTTTAATTGGATTAAAAGTCCGAGAATTTATTGATATTAAAATTGATTTATATGGCTTTGAGAATAAAAATTTATGGTTATCGAATCCTGAACTAAATTTTTTTATACATAGGAGTTTTTCAATTTTCATACTTATATCAAATTTCCTTTTATTTTATCTTGCTAAAAAACTTAACACAAATACTAAATGGATAACAATAATTTTGGTTCTTATCTTTTCTGAAATAATTGCAGGTGCATCGATGTATTACTTTTCATTCCCTTTGCTTTCTCAGCCTCTTCATCTTTTGATAGCAATTTTAATTTTTGGAGCACAATTCTTCTGGTTTCTTACCATTGAGGACTAATTTGTTCTAAGCATTGAATGATTTTCATAGTTGTTTATCATATACTCTATTGAACTTTCCATAATGTCACCCATTGATTTTGAGAATTTAAATCTATTATCGTGTGTTAAATGATAAATTTGTCTTGTAAGGCTTTGAACATTTTCATTTGATGACAATATATCTTTTTTCATTTTGCTAAGTAAGCTGTCAACTCTTTCTTTTGAACCTAAAATTCTTTTAACAATTATTGCTCTTTCCTCCGCTTTGTATTGATTTATTGAGCTGTTTATTAATCTGTCTTTTATTAATTCGACAATTCTTTTATTTTCTTTATATAGTTGTGGTCTATAAACTGAAAAATCCCCCTCATAAGATTGTTGATCAAAATCTATTGCTCTAATCTTATATACAACTTGATCAAAATCATGTGTAGGTATTATAACATAATTATAAGCCCTCATGTCTCCAAGTAATCTAATCATACACCTTTCGCTAAACTTTACGAATTCTTTTGCAATTTGTGATTGTTCTCTCTTTGAACATTTATTTAAATAATTATTAAAAAAATCATCACCAGGTATACCAGTTATATGTTCTTCAATTAGTGTTTTGTTATAAACAATAAAATTTAAATTGTATGGTGANGTTATGTGTTCAAACTCTAGTCCATAAACTCTCGAGGAATCAGCTAGTTTTACATAATAATAGGTAAAGTTATCATTTAAACTATTTCTTATTTTAATTCTAAATGGATTAGAATTGCCAAAAGTGCAATAATCAATAGCATCTACAATCAGAAAATCAAAGCTATCATTACTTCCGTCNGAGTANAGTAAATTATATACAGTTTTAAGATTATTTTCAATTTCAACTCTCTCACTATCATTAAAAAAAACTCTTTGCCATAGAGTATCAGCATCCTTTTCATCAGTAACCTTAACTGATCCAACATATCTTAATAAATCTGAATATTCAATTGGTATTTTTTGGACTCTTTTATATGTTTTAAGATACTCATCTAAATGATNTGAGATCTTGTATGANGGTTTTTTTCTAGAAATTTTTACATCACTGTTTTTATTCACAATTCNAATTTTAAGTAAAGCTATAATTTTTAGATTTAAAAGTATCTAATTTGTAATTTTGCAAGTTAAATTATTTGATGTTTAATTTCAATCTCAAATCCAATTATAGTCCATCCGGTGATCAACCTGATGCGATTTTAAATCTGGTTAATGGAATTAAAGATAAAGTTAGATATCAAGCCTTGGAAGGAGTTACAGGATCAGGAAAAACATTTACTGTGGCCAATGTCATTGAGCAAATTAATCAACCAACATTGGTAATTGCTCACAATAAAACCTTAGCAGCTCAACTTTACAAAGAATTTAAAGAATATTTTCCAGAAAACTTAGTTGAGTATTTCGTTTCTTATTATGATTACTATCAACCAGAGGCCTATATTCCCGTAACAAATACATACATAGAAAAAGATTTATCTATAAATGAAGAAATTGAAAAGCTAAGACTTAGCGCAACAACAAGTTTGTTATCTGGAAGAAAAGATGTAATTGTTGTTGCTTCTGTATCCTGTCTTTATGGTATTGGTAACCCCATAGATTATAAGAAAAATACTATTAATATTGATTTAAATACAAAAATTAGTAGAACTTCTCTTTTAAAAAAATTATCGAGTTCATTATATAGTAGATCAACCTCCGATTTAAGCCCTGGTAATTTTAGAGTTACGGGTGATGTGATTGATGTTAGTTTAAGCTATAGAGATTGTATAATTAGAATAAACTTTTTCGGTGATGAAATTGAATCAATAGATGAAATTCTATATTCTGAAAATAAAAAAATGCAAAAAGTTGATTCAATTTCTATCTATCCAGCAAATATGTTTTCTACTCAAGAAAGTGCACTTCAAAAAGCAATTACTGAAATTCAACTAGATTTAGGAAAGCAAGTTGCTTTCTTCAAAGAAGTTGGCAAAAATTTAGAGGCAAAGAGACTTAATGAAAGAACTTTGTTTGATATTGAAATGATGCAAGAATTAGGATATTGTTCAGGAATTGAAAACTATTCCAGATATATTGATGGTCGTGAACCTGGAACCAGACCATTTTGTTTAATTGACTATTTTCCTGATGATTTTCTTACAATTATTGATGAAAGCCATGTAACATTGCCTCAAATCAGAGCTATGTATGGTGGAGACAGAAGTAGAAAAGAAAATTTAGTTGAGTATGGATTTAGGCTTCCTTCTGCTATGGACAATAGACCTTTAACTTTTGAAGAATTTGAAGGTCTACAAAATCAAGTAATTTTTGTTAGTGCAACTCCCTCTGATTATGAATTAAATAAATCCGAAGGAATTATTGTTGAACAAATAATTAGACCAACCGGATTATTAGACCCAGAAATTGAGATTAGATCAACTGAAAATCAAATCGATGATGTTTTAAATGAAGTTCAGAAAATAGTTGAAAAAAAAGAAAGAGTTTTAATTACAACACTCACGAAAAAGATGGCGGAAGAACTTGTAAGTTTTTTAAATAAAGTAAATGTAAAATCTAAATATATTCATAGTGATATAGATACTATTGAAAGAGTAGAAATTTTAAATGAACTAAGAATTGGTGCATTTGATGTATTAGTTGGGGTTAATCTTCTTCGTGAAGGGTTAGACCTTCCAGAGGTTTCATTAGTTATAATATTAGATGCAGATAAAGAAGGTTTTCTTAGGAGTAAAAGATCATTAATACAAACAATAGGAAGAGCAGCAAGAAATATTAATGGAAAGGCTATTATGTATGCTGATAAGGAGACTGATAGTATAAAAAATACAATAAAAACTACTACAGAAAGAAGAAAAAAACAAATGGAGTTTAATAAAACTAATAATATAACCCCCACTCAAATAGAAAAAAATATTATGACAACATTTGAGGTCAAAGAAAGTACTGAAATAAATATCAAAAAAAATAATACAAATATTATTAGTATTAATCACAATATTACAGCTGAAAAAAGAAAAAAAATAATAAAAGACCTGAGAAAAGATATGGTAAAAGCTGCGAAAGAATTGGATTTTATGGAAGCTGCAAGATTAAGAGACTTAATTGATAATTATAAAAAAAGCGGGTAAAAACCCGCTTTTATTTATTTAACTGTGATGAACTTTCTTTGATTTTGAATTATTACTTCACTCTTCTTTGGAAGAGAAATTCTTAATATTCCGTTATCNTATTTTGAGCTTATTTTACTCTGATCAATTGATTCAGGTAGATAAAAAGATTTTTCAAAAAAACTATAATTAAATTCCTGTCTNGAGTAATTATTAGTAGTNTCTAAATCNTCTTTTTTCTTTATGATTTTAATATTATCATTTTCAACTTCAATCTCAAAGTCTTTTTTATTAGATCCTGGAACCGAAAATTCAATTTGAAAATCATTCTCTGTCTCCATAATATTGTGTGGAGGAACACTCATTGGTTTAACATTAAAGAAATCATTAAAAAATTCATCAAACATGATCGGATAATTTGTTCTTTTTATAATATTCATAATTATTAATTTTTATTTAAACATTTTTATTATGATTGTTCAAAATGCAGACCAATTCTAGTTTAATGACTTTATGTCATGTAAATATGAAAAAATAATGACAAAATGGCAACTTAGACCAGAGCTTCTTTAATTCTGNCTGTCAAATCTGAGAAACTTGTTGCGCTATATATCTGTAGACCTGAGCTATCAATAATTTTTTTTGCTTCAATTGAGTTTGTTCCTTGTAATCTTACAATAATGGGTACCTGAATCTTATCTTTCATATTTTTATATGCTTGAACAATACCTTTTGCGACTCTATCGCATCTAACGATACCTCCAAAAATATTAACTAACACAGCTTTCACTTTAGGATCTTGAAGAATTAAATTAAAAGCTACCTCTACCCTGTCTGCATCAGCCGTACCTCCAACATCAAGGAAGTTTGCTGGTTCACCTCCAGACTGTTTAATTAAATCCATTGTAGCCATAGCTAAACCTGCTCCGTTTACCATACACCCAATGTTACCATCCAAATCAACATAATTGAGACCAACTGATCTTGCCTGGGTTTCAACAGGGTTTTCTTCAGACTCATCTCTAAGATCTTTAAAAGATTTGTGTCTAAAAATTGCATTGTCATCTAAAACCATTTTTGCGTCCACCGCTATAATTTTGTTATCAGATGTTTTTAGCACAGGATTAATTTCTAACAGTGAGGCATCACACTTAACATATGCAGTATATAGACTAGAAATAAATCGAACCATGTTTTTATAAGAATCACCCGATAAACCCAAATTAAATGCTACTTTCCTAGCTTGATTTGGCATTAAACCAACAGATGGATCAACTTCCTCATAAAAAATTAAGTGAGGGGTATTTTCAGCAACTGACTCAATATCTACACCACCCTCAGTTGAATACATGATCATCAATTTTGAAGTTGATCTATTTAATAAAACTGAAACGTAAAACTCACTATGTTCACTAGGGCCTGGATAGTAAACATCCTCAGCAATTAGAATTTTTTTTACCAATTTACCTTCTTTAGGGGTTTGCGGAGTTTTTAACATCATGCCTAAAATAGATGAAGAATAGTCTTTAAGTTCTGTAAGATTTTTTGCAACCTTTACTCCTCCACCTTTGCCTCTGCCACCAGCATGGATTTGTGCTTTAACAACAAAAAAATCAGTGCTCGTATCATTTTTAAGTTGATTAGCAGCTGTATCAACATCTTTTATGTTATTCACCATTTTTCCTCTCTGAGTGGGAACTCCATTTAAACTCAATAATTCTTTTGCTTGATATTCGTGTAGATTCATTAATACAAAATTAAGAAAAACTTAATCAGAAAGTTACTTTTTGTTCTATTTATAACTTCCTATTGTAATTTTATTACAAATATTTCATGTGAAGGTATTTTATTGATGTATTATTAGTTTTGGCGAATGAATAATTTAGAACTTTTAAAAGCTGCAGAAAAGTACGGATCTCCGCTTTACGTATACGATACTAACAAAATAAAAAAACAATATAACAGGCTCAAAAAGTCATTTAAAACTGTTAAGAGTCTTCAAATTAATTATGCTGTAAAGGCCTTGTCAAATATTTCAATCTTAAAGTTTATTATCAATCTAGGTTCAGGAATTGATGCAGTCTCAATACAAGAAGTTCATCTAGCATTAAAATGTGGAATAAGACCAAAAAAAATTATTTATACACCTAATGGGGTTTCAATGGATGAGATTAAAATGGCGGCTGATTTAGGAGTTAAAATTAATATTGATAATTTATCAGTTTTAGAGGATTTTGGAAACAATAATCCTTCAATACCCATATGCATAAGAATTAACCCTCATATTATGGCAGGTGGAAACTCAAAAATATCAGTTGGACATATTGATTCAAAGTTTGGCATAAGTATTCATCAAATTCCTCATTTATTGAGAATTGTTAACAACACTAAAATTAAAGTTAATGGAATCCATATGCACACAGGTAGTGATATTTTGGATATTGATGTTTTTTTAAGAGCCTCTGAAATCCTATTTGAAACTGCCAAGAACTTTAGTAGTTTGGAATTTATTGATTTTGGGAGCGGATTTAAGGTTCCTTATTTTCCAAATGATAGCGAAACAAATATAGAAGAGTTAGGAAACAAATTATCAAAAAGATTTAACTCATTTTGCAAGGAATATGGTAAAGATTTAACTCTTATGTTTGAACCTGGAAAATTCTTGGTTAGCGAATCTGGTAAATTTTTATGTAAAGTCAACTCGATCAAACAAACAACCTCAACGGTATTTGCTCAAGTTGATTCTGGATTCAACCACTTTTTAGACCTATGATGTATGGAGCTAATCATCATATTGAAAACATTTCAAATCATAATGACGTACAAAGATACTACTCAGTTGTAGGATATATATGTGAAACCGACACATTTGCTACTAATAGAAAAATATCAACCATAAGAAATGGTGATATGCTTTGTTTTAATAATGCGGGTGCCTATTGCCATGCAATGTCTAGCAACTATAATTCAAGATATAGACCTGCTGAAGTGATGTTTATCAATAATAAGTTTGAATTAGTTAGAAAAAGAGAAGATTTTAATGATTTAATCAGAAACCAGATTGATATATTTAATCATAACACCTGAACAAATTAATTCCTCATTATCATATAAAGCTATAAATTGTCCGCTTGTTATTGCTTTTTGTGGATTTTTAAAATTGAAATAATAGTTTTCAGAGTTTTTTGTAAAAGAGACATCTTGTAATGCCTGTCGATATCTAATTCTTGCCTTAAGATTTTTTACCTCGATTTTTTTTGGATCAGAAATGAAATGCATTTTACTGATGGGTACTTTTAAGGAAGATCGAAATAATCCAGGATGATCTGAACCTTCACCAACGTAAATAATATTATTTACAACATCAGTTGACAAAACATACAATGGTTTTACTCTTCCTCCAATGGACAATCCTTTCCTTTGACCAATTGTATAAAAATGTGCTCCATTATGATGGCCGATTATCTC
>JGI24820J26691_1000556_pt1 | contig 11411 bp, 16 predicted proteins | sample METZYME_5_50m_FD_26691 | JGI IMG/M metagenome (IMG submission 26691) | reverse complement strand
TGTGGATGTTGAATATAGAAACAATAAGTTAGGCACAAGTCTTTATAAAAATATTTTAAGTTTTGCAAAAGAAAATTCTATACAACATTTAACTGCTGAAATAAATTTGCTTCCTTCAATAAATGAAGCTTCTTTCAAATTTCACGAATCTTTTGGTTTTGAAGAATTTGGAAGTGTAAAATATTCTGAAGATTATGAGGTCTCATTACAAAAGCTAATAATAAATAGTTAGAATACATTTATGCAATTTGAATTACCAAGGCGACACAGAAAGAGTTTCGAAGTTTCTACAAAAAAGAAATTAGATACCAAATTTAATAAAACAGAATCTCTTGAAATTTTTGAGACCCTTAAAAAAGAATATAATAATAGTCCCGTAACATTCGGCTCTTCCTCTGGTAAAAAAGAAGCATTATTAGAACTATTAGTTATTACTGCAAGTCAAATAGCAACAGAATATAAGGACTGTGATGTTGTGCTAAATCAAGGAGTTCCTGAAATTAAAAAGGTTAGATCATCATGACAAAATTAATTATTGATGCTGATACCGGATCAGATGATGCAGTTGCCTTATTAATGGCATATCGTAATTTACCAGAAGATAAAATACTTGGAATTACAGTTGTTGCAGGAAATGTCCCACTTGAACAGGGATTAATAAATACAAGTTATGTAAATGAACTTTGTGAAGTGCAAATCCCAATATATAAAGGAGCTGTAAAGCCCCTAGAGAGAAATTATATTGAAGTTTATGATTCAAACGAATCAACAAAAATAGCTCTCAGCTATGGAAATGATTCTACTTCAGCACAGAATGTTCATGGTATAGACGGTCTAGGTGATATTGGCATTAAACCCCAAAATCATAAGATTGAAAATTTATCTGCACAAGATTTCTATAAGCAAATTTTGGAAGAACAAGAAGAAATTGAAATCGTAACATTAGGACCTCTTACAAATATTGCTGGATTGGTACAAAATAATTCTGATAAATTAGACAAAATAAAACACTGTTACATTATGGGTGGAAGCTCAAATGCATTGGGAAATATTACTAAGTTTGCTGAATACAATTTCTGGGTAGACCCAGAGGCTGCAGATATTGTATTGAACTCTGGAATACCAATTACAGTAATTGGTTGGGATCCATCACTATATGATGCAATGATAGATACAGAAAAAATTCAAGAAATAGAATCTATTGGTACTAAATATTCAAAATTTACAAATGATATTCAAGTTGTCCTAAGGGAAATGATGAAAGATATATTTGGGAGTGATAGTTATGATTTACCTGATCCATTAGCAATGTCGGTTTATTTAGATAATGAAATTATTAGTCAATCTGTTGATGTGAATGTAAGAGTTGATACAAGAGATGGGATGACAAGAGGTGGTTGTGTTCTTGATTATCTAAATTTAGAGCCTGATGCACCAAAAGTGAGAGTTGTTCAGAGATGTCATGGAGACAAGTTTTATAATCTTTTAAAGCAAAGTCTTACTTAATGGTTTCAAGCTCTGTAATAATAGAGTTAATAATCCTTCAAGTTAGTGTCGCTTTTAGCCCTGGCTTAATAATTGCTCTAATTATTAATGAGTCTGTACAAAAAAGTAGAAAAAATGGACTTCAAGTAGCAGGGGGTGCAGCTACTGGGGCAATTTTTATTACAATCATTACGGCTGGAGTTGTTACATTTGTTTTTAATTTAATTCCTCAAATTTTAACCATTATTTATATCGTAGGAATTATCTACATTGTATATAAAGGTATTGATACTATAAGATCCAACGTTGAGAACCAAAGTAAAGTTATTAGCAGTGGATCATTCAATGCTGGCATGAAACTAAACCTCATTAATCCTAAGATGTGGGTATTTTATCTTTCTGTATTACCTATTTTTGTCACGGAAAGTGGAAATGTATTTTCACAGTTAATTTACTTAGGGATCATAACAATATTTGTTAATCTCATTGCAGATGTAAGTTATGCGTTCATGAGTAGTTACTTTTTTCAAACTTCTTCAATTAAAACAAAGAAACTAATCAATACTGTTAGTGGAATTTGTTTGGTCTTAATTGGAATCTATCTATTTTTTAGTAGATTTCTTTGAACCTTTATCGTCATCATCTTTAAATAACTCTGCAACTGCACCAATGCTTCCAAGCGTCGCTGATAGATCTGCAGGTAAGAAAATCTTTGTTGCCTTACCGTTTGCAACTTTTTCTAATGATTCAAGATACTTGATTGCTATTAAGTCGTTTGTTGGGTCACCCTTATGTATCGCATCAAATACTTGCTCAATAGCATTTGCTTCACCTTCAGCAATTGCGATTTTTTCATATTTCTGAGCATCAGCAACAGCTTTTAGTGCTTCAGCTTCACCTTCAGCACTCAAAATTTGTGATTCCCTCAAACCCTCTGCAGTCAATATTGCTGCTCTCTTTTCACCTTCTGCCTCAGTAACAGCAGCTCTTCTATCTCGCTCAGCTTTCATGACTTTATTCATTGCATCTTGAACGTCCTGTGGTGGGTCGATTCTTTGAATTTCTACTCTGACAACTCTTGTTCCCCATTTATCAGTTGCTTCATCAAGAATTAATTTCAATGATGTGTTGATTGTCTCTCTTGAAGTTAAAGCAGAGTCTAGCTCAAGATCGCCAACTACGTTTCTTAAGTTAGTTTGAGCAAGTTTTGTAGCTGCTTGAATGAAATCTCCAACATTATAAACGAGTTTCTTAGGATCTGTTGGTTCATAGTAAATGACTGCATCAACAGTAATTGTTACGTTGTCTTTTGTAATCACTTCTTGTGGCGGGACATCTATGACCTGCTCCCTCATATCCACAATGATGATTCTCTCAAGTCCAGGAACAACAATATTCAATCCGGGGCTTGCTTCTCGATTAAACTTACCTAATCTCTCAACTAAGCCAGTTTCAAAAGGTCTAATAANTCTGAAGATTCTAAAAAGTATTACCCCTAGGAATACAATTATTACAATCCATCTAACTAATCCAAATATAAATTCCATATTTATATACTACTCCTCACTCGTTTGTACCTCTAATTTAGTGCCATTAACATTTATAACTTTTACTTCAGTCCCTGCAGGAATTCTTTTGTCCAGTGATATAACTTGCCAATCATCACCATATACATGTTGAAGAGTTGGGTCATATATATCTAGTTCTTCCGTTGTGACAAAGGTTGTACCTATATATTTGTTTACACCCTCAGAAAAGTTTTCTGATTCTTCCTTTTTTCCTCTTCTTGGACCAAATATTTTTACAGAAATATAAACCCCAACAATACTGAATACCACAAATGTTCCAAGCTGAATGTCCTGGCTGTCAGTAATAAGCGATGCGATACCTGCAAAAAATGCACCAATTGCAAAAGGAAGCATAAAAAAAGTTGTTACTAGTAATTCAGCAAGTACTAGAACTGCGGCCGCTATAAACCATATTTGTGTCATATTGACAATCTAACTATCCTGATTATCCTTTTCAAGTTGTTCTTGTTCAAATCGATTCAATGCTAATAAAAACATAATAAACAATATTGAAGAACCAATTAAAAAAGTTAAAGGGAGAATTCTTATTTCGAATGCGTTTAGTCCATCAATTGAAGCCGGTGCAGGACCCCTTGGTGCATAAAGAATAAAAAATATTGAGTTAATTACTCCCCAACCAAATATTGCTGCTCCGGTAATTAAAAAACCTAATCTTTTTCCAAGATTTGTAGCATTTAATAAAAAGGTAGAACCAGCAAATACAATCAGAGAACCTATAAACATAATGATTCCTGTAACTAATAAGTTAGAGGAGAGAAGAGATCGCATTATTTCACGCATCAGGTTCCATTCCTCTCAAATAGTCAATAATTAATTCTATATCTGATTGAGGAAGAACGGCACCAAATCCTGGCATTTTTCCTCCTCCTACTCCATTAACTCCGTATGCTTTTCCGTTAACAGAGCCTTTAATAATGAAATCAATAAAATCTTCTCTTTGCTTAAACTGAATATTAACTCTTCCTGCTCTTAGCGCAGGTCCCAATCCACCTGAAGCAATCTCTTTTGTATAAGCTACACCTGCTGAATAACCTGCAGTGTGACACCTTGCACAATATGCATTAAATAGACCCACTGCTCTTTTAGCTTTATCTATATCACCTTCAAATGTCGAATCCGCAATTTCTTCAAATGAAACTTCCCATAACTTTTCTTCAAGTGCTTTTTCTAAGAAAGCTAGTCCGGTTTCTGCCTCATCTAAGAATTTCTCATAACCCTCTGAAATAATTGTAATATTTATAAGTTCTGAATCTAATTGCGATAAGAAACCATTTGCTACAGACTTATCTTTTCTTCCAGGAATAGATTCTTCATTGTCTGGGTCAAGATTCAAAATTGAAGTACCAAGAATTTCATTTATATTTGCACTATAAGTTGATAAATCTACTTCGACAGAATCGCTTAAACCATCCTCGTCTGTGTCTATTCCACCTTCTTTTGAGAGTAATGCTGAAACGTCTTCAACTGCTTTTTGTATGACTGGCAACTTTGCCGGGGCATCTTTAACGCTTTGGATTAATTCTTTTTGTCGTGCAATCTCATTTTCTACAAGTAGTTCTGATGTTTCAAGACGGAGTAAAGAACTGTTTACATTTGCATCAATAGTTGCTAATTCTTCATTTTGTGGAATTTGAAAGTGATGGAGATACTCAATTAAGTCATCTAACTGACCGTCATTCATTGGCCCCCCACCTTCAAGACCCCAGGCAGGCATAGGTGAGTTTGCACGACCATAAATTAACCAATATCTAACTTCATCATCATCGTATCTAAAAAAAACATTGTTTATAGCTGGTGCTTCCCATGTGACGCTAATGCCACTCCTTTTTTCAACATAAGATGCAGCACCTCCAGAACCATCTACTCCGTGACAGTTTCCACAACCAAACTCTTCATACAAATGCTCCCCTCGCTCAACAGAGACTTCATCAAATTCAACAGCAAATTCTTCCTGTCTATTTTGCTCACCGAGATAGTAAAGCGGAATCATGATTGTCAAAAGAGANGCAAGAAGAACAGCAACAGTTAATGTTCTGTCCAATGTTTTTGTTTCGAGATCATCATCGTTTCTGTATTTTGTTAAATTTGGAGCTATATCTCTAGCTTTTCCAGAACCTCTGAAACCAGCAGATACAAAAAAGGCAAGACCGCCGATTATACCTAATGCAATTAATGTAATGAAAAGAGAACTAGACAACTGTTATTCCTCCGTTGTTAATGCAATACATGAAAGACCTTGAGGGTACTTGACTGACATTCCAGGTGCTCTTGGAGACTCAATTATTGTCCCGGTATCAATAATCAATCTTCCTGATACATTCGCTACGTTGAATCTATCTAAATTTCTTGGAGCTGGACCTGCAAAATATTCACCAATCATATTATATTTTGATCCGTGGCAAGGACATTCAAAGCCTTGAGATGAATTACACCATGGAACTCTACATCCTAGGTGAACGCATCGTTGGTAAACTGCAACTAAACCGTCTGTAACAGTGTCCCCACTTGTAAATTGTGAGTTAGCTGCATCTGAATCGCTCAACGGCAATACATAAGCTCTAGCTGCCGGAATGAAAGCAGGGATTACTGAACCATCTGCTTGGAATATTTGATTTTTTATTTCCTCAATAGATCCAGCATCAATTTTAGATCCAAATCCTCCAGATACTTTTGGCCAAATAAACCCTAAATAAGAAATAAGCTGAATACCAGCAAAAGCTCCGAATGATATTCTTAATGCTTTTGTTAAAAATTGTCTTCTATTTATACCAATTTCTTCCTCAGATAACTCCTCGTAAATTACTTCCTCTTCAAGAGTTACAGTTGCGTCAGATGGAATATCCGGAGTTTCTTCTTCGTCAATGAGTGTCTCTGTTTCACCTTTTGGTAAATCAGGTTCAAGAAAATTTGTTGCTGATTTATCTTCTTTTAGTGCCTTTTTTTCAACATTTTTTTTCCAATTAAAAGTTTTGGGTGCTCTTCCTGTAACAATTACAACAATTCCAATAATTCCTAGTAATCCAACTAAAGCGAAACCTGCAAATGATAATTCAACTATGCTCATTCGAAATGAATCCAGTCGAGTAAGTCATCGAACCAAATTCCATCTATCCACGGGTACGTCCAGTTCCAACCGGGGCCCCGAAAAAGAACTCCAATAATTGTTAAAACACCTGCACCCGCTAAAAAAAACGTGTAGAACATTATCGCAAATTTTCTTTTTGAAGGATTTGTTTCAGGATTTCTATCTATATATGGAAACGCCATCCAAAGAACTACTCCTAAAACAAGTGGAATCATTACTCCTGCTATCTGAGGATCCCAATAAGATAATAATTCTTGTAAACCCAAAAAATACCAAGGAGCTTTTGCTGGGTTAGGTGTAACATTTGGATTAGCTTCTTCGAGTAAAGGTGCTTGTAAAATTGCTGACAACAAAATTAAAAATGCTGTCATTGCCATTAGAGATACGAATTCTGGAAGCATTAAGTGTGGCCAAGTATTTACCTTGTCAACCGGTTCAGCAACTGGTTTTTGAATCGGTTTAGCTTTTACAACTGTAAGAAGTCTCTGAGTTACTTTAACTTCTGGTGCAAAATCTACTTCTTCAGGAGCACCATTTTTTGCAGCAGCTGCGGGTGGTGCAGATACTTTAGCTGCAGGTGCTTGTGCTGCAGGCTTTTCAGGAGCAGGTGCAGGAGCTTTTGCAGCAGGCTTTTCTTCAATTGTTACAGCTGCAACTTTTTGAGGGGTTTCTGCTGCATGTTCTTCTTTTATAGGCGTTATTACCTCAGATTCAGTTTTCTCAGCTGCTGGTTCTTCTTTAGGTTTTTCTACATCGGGTTCTGATTTAGGAACTTCCGCCTCTTGAACAGCAGTTTCTCAAGTAACTGTGCATCTGGTTCTTTAGAAATAATTGTTGGTTCAGATTGACCCTTCATTTCAGCTAAAGCTTGTTCAACACTTATTCCAAGAGCTTTTGCTCTTGCTTCAGCTGTTCTGAGTAATAAATGTTCTGGAATATCTACCATATATATTTCCTATAAAGGCCCTGAAATTCCGCCATCTTTTCTAACTCTCCAAAAGTGAACGGCCATAAAGATAACAATGATAAATGGTAAAAAGAGAACGTGTAATACATAAAATCTTAATAATGTAGCAGTCGTTGCTTCTAAACCAGCAAAAAGGCCAAATTTAGCTTGCGCACCAATAACAGGCGTATAGCCAGCCATATTACCTCCCACTGTCACAGCCCATATTGCTAATTGATCCCACGGCAATAAATAACCCGTAAATGAGAGCAATAAAGTTAAAAGTAAAAGAATAACTCCTATGACCCAGTTAAATTCTCTTGGTGCTTTATATGCGCCGTGATAAAAAACTCGAGACATATGAAGAAAAACTACTAGAACCATCAAATGTGCTCCCCAGCGATGCATATTTCTAACTAGTGACCCAAAAGCAATACTTGTTTGTAAGTTTTGAATATCTACATATGCAAGTTCAGTTGGGCGGAAATAAAACATTAGCCATATGCCAGTAATAGTTAAGACAATGAATAAGAAAAAGCTCAATCCACCTAAACACAAAGTGTAAGAAAGACGCACTCCGTGTCTTTTGACTTTTACTGGGTGTAAGTGATACAAAACGTTGTTCATAACAACATAGGATCTATTTCTAGGGCTATCTACATAGCCTTTCCTAAACGGTGAACCAGGTCGGAAAATACTTGACATTAGCTTTCCGCCTCTAAAACTATCGGCAGCGCTTATTCTCGCTTCTTTAATTTTGTCTCTTAGTGATAATTTCTGCATTATGTAATGTTAAAGCCTTCCATATATGTAGCCGTGCCTATCACTTCTCTGTCCTGAATCTTCATCCCATGGGGCTTGATATACCCCATTTTCAACCGCCTGATCAGCAAGAGATCCTGCAAATTTTCCAAGTGAAATTACACCTGTTGGACACCTGTCAACACAAAGTGCACATCTTGTACAAGCATCCTCGTCAACAACAAAGAATCCAGGCTCTTCTGAAGCATCAGGAGACTCTACATTTATTGAATCTTCAATTGCATCAACAGATAAATAATGAATACATTTCCAAGGGCAAATATCAACACAACCCTCACATAAAATACATTCTGACTCATCAATGTGCAAGAATTGTTTCGGTCGAACACGTGAAGCTACCTTTTCTGCCTCAACCATTGCCAAATTATATTTCTTCTCAAATTCAGGCATCTCAATTAAAACTTCAGATTTAGGCATTTTGTTCCACCCTTATAACCTCTTTGCCATAATCAGAAATACGTGATTTTGATTTTTCAATTTTGTCATTAATGTCTTGAATGTAATATGCCACTACTAAACCTGCTATTAAAAAGTTAGTTGAAATACCCAACTGAATTATGTCCTTAAGTGCTGCCAAACTTAACCCGATTTCATTATTTAAAAATAAAATTGGTGGAAATTGAATAAATTCACGTTGACCAGTCCACTCAAGAGGTCCTTGAGACAGGTTGAGCCACTCTGAAGGAACAATCCCAAGTAAAATAGACATTTCTATCCAAGTAAGAAAAGCAAAATAAGTTGCTTTCGCCCAAGTTAATTCTTTGTCGTTCCAAACAACTAGTACTAGGCCAAGAAGTAAAATTTGACTTGCTCCAAAAGCAAATAACTGACCAATAGTCTGCGGCAACCAACCTCTGGGAATCCAATTAAAATAATCAATAACTTCGCCTTCAGGAAATCCTGCAAAGTGTGCAATAATAACTCCAATTGTCATTCCACCGATACCAGAGACAATTGAAATTAAACCTATTCTGTATCTAAATTTATAAATTGTATAAATCAAATTTCCTCAAACCTTACCTTTATATTTTATCCTAAGATTGAAGAAAAATATAAATTGATTTCAATATCTTTTTTAAAACATTTAACTTATAACGAGTAACTTTTTTGAATATAATAGTAAAGTCACAATGAATAATAGCTAGGCTTATGAAATTGAAGTTGATTCCAAAAAACGAACAGGAGCTATCAAAACTTTTTGTTTTGATTTTTCCATTAACACTTTTACTAGCATCATTTACATCTTTTCTCAAAGACGCTTATTTTACATTTGCTAACTTGATTCCAAATAACAATATTTTTAACTATGGATTTTTGGATACTCTTAATGACCAAGCTACTTACGGTTTACTTTTTGGCACATGTATTTGCTTATCTTTTACTTATCTCTTTTCAAAATCTCTAGGAAGAATCGCATTACTTTTCCCTCTCTTATTTCTCACNTTATTAGGACTTGTTGGCACAGAGTTTTTAGACTTACTTTTTAGCTTTTTCTATCAAGACAGAATAAATATAACTGGCAATAGTTCATCATTGATTATTCTGAAAATACTTGTTGGTTTTGGATTATTTGGTCTTGCTTCTTTAAATTTATTAGCAAAAAAAGAAGCTTCCATTTTTGCTAGTGCCCAATTTTTATATGGTGCAATAGTCTTTTATTTCATTTCCTTACTCATATCACGTTCAGAACTTGTTGTGTTTACTGATTCTCTTATGATCAGCTCACTATTTACATCAACGCTTATATATGTGGGTGTATCATTTGTTTTTCTTGCAATTGTTCACTTTTTAATGACAAAGCCTTTGGGAGCTACTTTATTTAATAAAACTCTCACAGCGATTACATTCTGGGGTTTTCTGTTTCTACTTCCATGGACAAACTATAAATATTACTTTGGATCAGTAATTCCAAATTGGCTAGAAAATGTTTCTATCTACCTCTCACTCAGTTTATTAATTCCATTACTTGCATTTACAGTTAACTATGTAAAAACGATACAAACACGTGAAGATGAAGGTAATAAGTCTTCTAGCTTAATGAGTTTTTCCGTCGTTATATTTTTAGTTACTAATTTACTTCACATCGTCTCAAGCTTTGAAAACATACTTCCTTTAATAGGACTTACAAATTTTCAAAACGTAATCAACCAAGGATATATTGGATCTTTAATTTTTGCTACAATTTCATTTGTCTACTATCTCATTCCTAAACTTTTTGGTAGATCAGTTAAATATTCGAAGCTTGAAGATATAATTTTTTCTGGATTTAAATTTATATATCCCGTTCTTCTTATCAACAATTTTCTTATTGGTGTAAATTCTGGATATTCATGGAATGCAGGAGCTAATGCTGGAACTCCAACAATCTATGGAGAAGGGTTCAGCATATTATGGAGTATTGTTGGTATAAATTATTCTGCCAATACATTTATTTCACTTTTATTAATGGCATTATCATTTTTATTCTTTATTTCAGTTTTAAGGTCAATTAGTTCTGGTGAAGTGACAACAGTTGAAAAAATGGTTTTTAGCAATGATTGAGATACTTATTGAAATAGTTGAATTCAAATCTAGTAGATGGCATAAGGGACGAATAAAGAAATCTGTGGAGCTTACTGAGGAAAATTTTAATGAGTGATTTAGTAAATAAAGTAGCTGAATTATTAAATGCACCAATTGACCTTGTTCAAAGATCAGCTGAGGCAAGAGCACAAGCATCAGGAATCTCAGTTGAAGAAGTTTTAAATTCATGGGCAGGTGGAGAAAGTATTGCAGCAAGTGCGGCGCCAGCGCAAAAAGAAGAAGCTCCTGTTGATGAAACTCCAGTTGAAGAAGCTCCAGTTGAAGAAGCTCCAGTTGAAGAGACTGTGGAGGAAGCATCTGAAGATATTGTAGAAGAAAGTGAAACACAAGAAGTTATTGAGGAAGTTGTTGAAGAAGTAATTGAGTTAAAAAAAGAAAGTTCATTTGCTTTTATCAGTGGAGTCCTATTAATTGGAGTATTCACATTTGTATTTGCTTTTGTGATTCCAAAGAATCAGTCAATAAGTGCTGTAGAAGTTTCATTAAATAATTCAATCAGTGTTTCAAATGAAGTATTGAGAGGAGCCGAAATCTATGGCGAACTTAATTGTCAATCTTGTCACACACAAAATGTAAGAACTTTAATTCCAGACACTCAAAATGGTAAAGTTCTTAAAAATAAATATGCAAATCCAGCTCTTATCAGAAATATAGGTACTATTCGACTAGGACCAGATCTATCAACCAATGCTACGAGAGAACCTACAAATAATGCTCAGTGGCTCAAAAGATATTTGGTTGACCCATCTTCAGTAAACAGAGATATTCCTCACCCAAATTATGAATTTCTAGATGACAACGATTTGGAGTATCTCATAACCTATTTACTATCATTAGGGGAAGTAAATGAGTGATTTAGTAAATAAAGTAGCTGAATTATTAAATGCACCAATTGACCTTG
>JGI24820J26691_1000554_pt1 | contig 11414 bp, 8 predicted proteins | sample METZYME_5_50m_FD_26691 | JGI IMG/M metagenome (IMG submission 26691) | reverse complement strand
TATAGGTTTTTAAAGATTCAAAAAATACAATATTTCAGAACTTATTTAACAAACAAATAATTTGATAAGTATAGTCAAATAAGTAATTTTGAAAAATCAATATTTGATCCAAAAAACATGAAAAAATTACTCTTTGTTATATTTATTTTTCAATCGCTCACAATACCCACAAATGCCCAGGACAATAAAGAAGAAATAAAACTTGATCAAGTCGAGTTAATTTCTAGTCCAAGAATAGAAATTAGTGATGCAGATAATTCGATTAGTATATTAACGATCTCCAACGAAGAGATCCAAAAGAGTACCGCAACAAGTATTAGTGAACTATTACAACAAGTAGCTGGATTAGACATTAGAAGAAGAGGTGCTGAAGGGATGCAAGCTGACCTTTATATAAGAGGCGGATCATTCGACCAAACATTATTATTAATTGACGGGATAAAAGTTGAAGATCCTCAAACGGGTCATCACACAATGAATATGACAATACCGTTAGGAGTAATAGAAAAAATAGAAATCATAAAAGGATCTGCAAGTAGAATATATGGACAAAATGCTTTTACTGGTGCTGTAAATATTGTCACGAAAAATAATATTAAAAATGATGCCTCAGTGGAAATTGGTGGTGGATCATTTGATCAAAAAAGAGGAAGCCTAACAATACAAAAAGAACTTAAAAATTCAGATATACTATTCAATTATAATAGAAAAGAGTCTGAGGGTTACAGGTATAATACCGACTATAAAAACGATGAATTCTTTATCAAAAGTAGTTTTAAAATAAAAGATCAAAAAATTTCAGCCATAGGTGTGTTTAATGAAAGAAAATTTGGAGCAAACGGATTCTACGCAAGTCCATTGGCAATTGACCAGTATGAAGAAACNCAGGCTAGTCTAGTTGGATTTAGTACAACATACAAAAAGAATGATTTTACAATAAAACCAAAACTATATTGGAAAAGAAATCAGGACATGTATGTGTATCTAAGACAAGATCCATCTGTTTACCGAAACTTACATATTTCTAATAAGGTGGGGGTTGAACTTAATGGCTCAAAATTAAATTCATTAGGGAATTTAGGATTAGGATTTGACTTATCAAAAGTATCTTTGAGCAGTAATAATCTAGGTCAGAGAAATAGAACTATGCTAAACATGTTTATTGAGCAGCAGGTGAAATTCAATAATGATAAAATTGATTTTACACCCGGCATAGCAATTTCATATTTTTCTGATGTATCAACAAATTTAAATTTTAAGGATAATTTTTTTAATAATTTATTTTTCTATCCTGGTGTAGATTTTGGATATAGATTTAACGAAAATATGAAGTTATATAGTAATGTTGGTTATACATACAGGATACCCACTTACACTGACTTATTTTATTCAAGTCCAACCACTCTAGGGAATGAGAACTTAAAACTTGAAAAAGCACTTACCAAAGAAATTGGACTTAAATATTTAAAAAATAATTTCAATCTCAATTTATCACTATACCGTAGGGATGCATCTGATATTATTGATTATGTTAGAAATAGTGAATCAGAACCATGGCAAGCTAATAATATAAGAGAAATAATTACTGATGGATTTGAATTAAATATTGGATATAAATTCTATTTAGGTTCTTTAAGAATGCATAGTATAAATGTAGGCTACAGCAATATTAATGATGAACTTTTAGAAACAAATTATATATTTTCTAGGTATGCTTTAAACTCATTAAAAAATCAAATTACCACTACATACACATTTGAAATCAATGATAAAATTGATTCCACTATTGCCTTCAAAAATTCTGAAAGGTTAGATGACGAAAAGTATACAATTATTGATTTTAGAACCTCTTACAAATTAAATAAATTTACCTTATCGGTTATATTAAATAATATCTTAGATACAGAATATTCAGAAACAAACCTGGTTCCAATGCCTGGCTTCAACTCACTGGTTGGAATTAATTATTCGATTAATTAATATCTTTTAATTTTTGATAAATAAGGCTATTTTCCCAGCCTCTGTAAGTGAAGTAATTTATAAAAGACCTTTTCTTTTGGTCTTTAGTTCCTTTTAAAAATTTAATTTTATTAGTTGAAAACTCATTGAAATAGTTAAGGTAATCCTCTTCGTTAATTTTTTGGATATTATCATCTATTATGTGAATATTAATTCCCTTAGACCGCAATTCATACTTAAGCTTAATTCTTCCCCATTTTTTTATTCTAAGCTTTCCTTGGATAAACATCTTAGTATATCTTTCCTCATTTAAGTAATCATTATCAATCAAATATTCTATAATATCATTGGCAGATTTTGAACTTACTTTCAGTGAAAATAATTTATTTTTTACTTCCTTAACACACCTCTCTTGATAAAGACAATAAGATTGAATTTTTTCAATTATAATCTTATCATCTTCAGTAAAACTAATAGGCATAATTAACAGAAAAAATAAAGTTCAAACCAGGTGCTGAAATTCCTGATGAATAAGGTCTGTACAATTTATTTGTTATATTCTCAACAGTAAAATTNATATTTAACATTTTGGAAAAAGAATATTTTGATCTAACATTTAATGTCATCCATGANGGTGAGTATGGGTTTCCATTTTCGTCTAANGCATACATATAAGGTTTTGCCCTTTCAGATTCTGCAAGGTTACTAAACGATATTTTAGAATTATAGTTTAAATATGTGTCAATTGTAAAATCTCCATTATTGTAAATAAAATGAAAATTACCGTAATTGGGTGGTATATGCCTAACTGGCATTCCAATAGGTAATTCATCCAACTCATATCCCGCGATTAAATTGTGCTGAGATTTTATGCGAAAGTTTTTATTTAAAAACATATTTACCCCGAATTCAATTCCGTATATAAAAGACTTTGAGCTGTTTTGAAGAGCTTGAATTTGGGATAGTTCCCCGTCATAAATTATTTCTGACACACCATTACTCAATGTAAAATCATCCCTTATAAATGAATTATATAAATATGTCACATATGATGAAAAATCTAATTCAATATTGTTCTTTGTTCTAAAGTAACCTCCAAACTCAAGTCCAAAAGATCTTTCTGGTTTTAAATCAGGATTTGGAACAACCACACTTCCAGGTTCAGAATCAAAAACCTTAGCAAGATCATCTATATTTGGAGATCTAAAAGCTGTATTGATGTTAAACTTCCAATTATTATAAATATTTCTAACCCAGCTTAGGCCTATACCTCCAACAAAAGCTCCATTTTCAAGAGTTGTGTTTTCATACATAAAATCATAATAAATATTATTTTGAGATAAATCTGATTTTAATACTGTTGAACTGTATCTTACACCACTTTGGAAAAATACATCTTCAATAATTTTAGTCTTGTAATTAATGTAAAGTCCCAAGGAATTTAAAGATGAATTATCAGGGTATCTTGTTGAAATTGGGGTTTCAGATAAATCACCAATATTAACACTTTTAGCAAATGAACCAACCTGATTTTCTATTATCTCTAGCCCATATGTAATGTTAGAATTTTCTGATATTTTTTTAAAAAAATCTAGATTTAAAGAAAATATATCCAATTCTTCTTCTCTTGATTTTAGGAAACCATCACTAAACCTTCTACTGTTTCTGCTTTCTGAGAATTTCTGAAATGATGAGCCAAATTTTAATTCATCATAAAATTTAGTTTGTTTTGGAATAAAGGTCAATTGGCTATTTATCAATAGCCATTCCTGTGGTCCATAATACCACTCTGAATAATAAAGGTCCTCATTTTCATTAGTTCTTATCAGCCTATCATATCTAGGAATATTTCCAGTTTTTGAAAAATGAAATCCTATATCAATACTTATATTTTCATTTGGCTTATAAAGAACTTTTTGCATAAAATTAGTTTGACTGTATCCTGTATTTCGCTGAACTCTTGGTTTTGAGTTAGCTACTAATATATCATCGCCTGCAGAATTTTGAGTAATATAATTTGGTCTTAAATATTCTGATGGTCCATGAATTCCCATAGTTAAATCACCAAAGTCTGATTTTGAAAAACTTGATAAAAATGCCATTTTTTCCAATCCGTAATTAAGGTCTGTGTGATACATTTTTTCATTCGAAGCAGATGAGTATCTAGAGTTTATATTTATTTTAATATTTGGATTTGAATCAATTGATAACTTAGCTTTTTTAGTATAAAAATTCATAACTCCACCTATTGCATCACTACCATACAAAACAGAGGCTGACCCCATAATAACTTCAGTATTTTCAATATTCATTGGAGAAATTGATATTACGTTATGTATATTTCCACTTCTAAATATTGCATTATTTAGTCTTACACCATCAACTGATAAAACCAGTCTGTTAGTTGACAAACCTCTTATCATTGGACTTCCACCCCCTAATTGACTCTTTTGAATGTACACATAACCACCTCTCTCAAGTAAATCTGCACTAGTCATTGGATTTGTGAATTCAATCATTGACCTGTTAATTTGAGTTACTTTTTTCGGGACCTCTCTAAACTTCTGTGAAAATTTTGAAGCCGAGATGACCACCTCATCCAACAACTCATTGTCATAAATTAATATGATGGTTTCGTCAAGTTCAGATTTGACAAATTTAAATTTCTTGAATCCGTATTGATTAATATTGATTGTATCTCCTAGTGAAAACTTTTCTAAACTTACTTCACCGTTTTTATCAGTGGTTAGATAATCATCTAAATCGCTGAAGATAGATGCGCCAATGATAGGATTTCTATTCTCATCAATAACAACTAAGTTTTGAGAAAAGGAAGCGATNGAAAATAAGAATANAAGAATAAATTTATTTACCATTAAAACAATTTTCTCAGCACATCAAGTGACTTAACGGAAGTAAAATTTTCAATATGAAGTTTGTAATACAAAATAATATTGTCAAGTAAGTTTTTTCTTTGCACCGGAGTTAAGGTTAGTGTTTTTAAGTCATCAAAATTTATGCCTAAAATCTTATTAAAACATTNCAAATCATCATCAAAAATAATATACTCTGAATCTTTTGTATTAGAATAAAAGCCATGTTGTAAATCAAAATATTGACAATGATTATTGTTTACATCGGGATAGAAGCCTAAAAACTTAGACAGATTTACAAGAAAAACAATATGAAACATCGAATTAAAGATATTTTTATCGTAGTATTCAATTGCCTCTTCAATGAAATCATAAAGCTGATAATCTTTCTGTTGATGAATTAATATTTTAGATAATACTTCAGATAAAAATATTACAACCCCCATTTTCTTAAAATCTCTATGTATAGTTTTAAGATTATATTTACTTTCAAAATCTTTGAAATAATGTAGGTTTCTTTTGGCATTAAAATCAAATTCTATTTCTAAAAAGGAAAGTTGTTGAAAATAATTTGATTTATTCTTCTTAGAACTTCCTCTAACAATGAATGATGTGAGCCCTAATTCTCTCACAAATAATTTAACAATTAAATCGTTATCACGATACTTGAGCTTACTTAAAACAATTGCACTGGAGGAAATAATCATTATCTAATAATCATTAATTTTAAAACCTTTGTTTCATATGAGTTTAAGTCTGACAACATAACAATATAAACCCCAGAAGAAACCTTTTTATTGTTTAAATTTCTACCATTCCAAAATGCAGTCCCACCATCAATCTCTAAATTAAAATTTCTGTAACGTGAATTAATATTTGATTGTGCCTCAGCAACTAAATTTCCTGCAATATCAGTTATCTTAATATTAACATTTTGGGTTAAACCAGCGATTTTAACTTTTTCAAATTGGTGTTAAATTCAGGTCTTACGGGATTAGGATAAATATACGCATCAGTAAAATTTTCAGAGCTTGAAATACTTCCTGTATTATAACTAACTAAGCCTTGGTCGGTTGCAAAGTATACCTTGCCATTGGTAAAATTTATACTTATGTCATTAATATTATTTGACGGAAGAGGTGAATTTTCTTTTGTAAAATGATAAATTGTCTGCTGACCATTTGGTGAAAAATAAAATACACCTGAGCCTATGGTTCCAACCCATTTATTATTTGCACCATCTACTTCAATATCTGTAATGTATTGTTGCTCTAGGAGTTCTCTAGGAATACCATCCTCCAATATTACTATCTTTTGAGTTGTAACAACTGATGATTCAAAAAAGTTAGAGGTATTGTATAATACTCTTAGACCTTGAATAGTCCCAATCCATAGATGGTTATTATTATCAACAGCTATAGATTTTACATATTCAGATGGCATATTGGATTGATCTTGGCTGAATACTTTTCGTAAGAGGGTTGTCCCTGACTCATTATTGAATCCAATTAATCCAGATCTGAGTCCTGCAACCCATTTATTCCCATAATCGTCTAATTCTATATCATTAAAGCCAAGTTCATCTTGAAATCCGTCATTGATAATTTCAGTAAAATCAAAGCTATTCCAACTATTATTTTCCAGGTTAAAAGATTTCAATGGGCTATCGATTCTAGAATTTAAAATCCATAGAACCCCATTTTTATCAAATTCCATATCAGAAATTCTTACACTCTCATACAATGGATCATCAGTTGTTAAAGATTCTAAACCACTATTATTATTGTCAAAGAATTCAACAACATTAAGGTTTTCAATTTCTAATAAACCTCCTTCAAAAGAACTTATAAAAACATTATCATTGTTAAAGGGATTTACCGATATATTGTTAAGATTTACAGCACGATTTGGTATACTATCTTTTTCAATATTAAACCATGATTTGAGATTTTCGTCATAATTACTTACTCCACTAAACTTCAAAGGGAATGGATTAAAGTACTCTGTATAATCACCAAATGAAACCCATGTTTTATTATTTAGTGTTTCTACTGAAAATATATCATTTTCAAGTGGACCGTCAGGTTTTAAATACGAATAATTTCCATTNTTATTATTTATTACTAAAACTCCTTTTTCATTGGTTGCTATATATATGTTATTGCCCTTTATAATACCCTGATTAAAGTTGGTTGAATACATTGCTGAATTAATATTATTAATTAATTCTGTTAGTTGAATGTTATAAATTAAGCAATCTTCATTGGTAATAATTATAATTTTTGAATCTGAAGATTTGAAATTTATTATTTGGTTTTCTAACGTTAGTAAGTTGATTACATCTTCATTATTAATTTTAAATATACTGTTATCATTATGAAAAAAGATATTATCTCCATTATAAATTAAATCTAGAACACCTCCATTATAAATATTAACCCAATTATTATAATCTATCAGGTTTGAATTAATATCTGCTCGTAATATTCCGTAATCTGAATTTGAGGCATATATAAAATTTTCATGGACAATTGTACTTGAGACATTAATTTGTGTAGCAAAGTCTCCAATATAATAGGTGTCTCCAAACTCATATCCGTTTAAATTATAGGACGAAATACCATAGCCAGTTGAAATTAATAGTTGCTCACCATTTTGAAAAAAATTATTTATAGTTTTTTTATTTGAGGGTATGGTTGGTTTATTTAAAATATCATAAATATTGATAATTGAACTTGTGTTTAAGTCAATGATTTGAAGAAATCCATTACTATATCCAACAGCGATAATATTATTAATTTCGGAATAATAAAAGGCTGAAATTTCATCACCTGATAATTCGTTTAATGTATCAAATTTTTCGATTTGATTAGTTGAGGTATTAAAGGAAAAAATAGAATTATAAGATGCAAAATAAATTACCGATTCACCTTCATCTATTGATGAAATTAGATTATAAGAAAAATATGTATCCCAATTTGAATACACAGATGAATCTTTGTCTAATGATAGCTTANTTTGTTGAGCATAAATTGGACAAACTGTTAAACATATAATAAGTAAAACTCTAACTTTTAACATTGAATACAAGAAATTACTTCTAATAAACGTCAAATATTCCAGTATAATATGTGTAATATAAAAAATTAGATTACTCCCTGGGCGAGCATTGCATCAGCAACTTTTACAAAACCAGCTATATTTGCTCCCTTGACATAATTAACATAGCCGTTTTTTTGCATACCATGCTCAATACAGGAGTTATGAATATTTAACATTATTTCACGTAGTTTTTGATCTACTTCTTCTCTTGTCCAATTGTATCTCAATGAGTTTTGAGTCATTTCTAGACCAGACGTTGCTACACCACCAGCATTTGCAGCTTTCCCAGGGGCAAATAATATTTTTGCTTTAAGAAAAATTTCTACAGCTTCTTTGGTAGATGGCATATTAGCGCCTTCGCTTACACATTTACATCCGTTAGCAATGAGTGTTTTAGCATCCTTCCCGTCTAACTCATTCTGGGTGGCACAAGGAAGAGCAATGTCGCACTTTACAGACCAAGGTTGTTTGCCCTTTTTGAAAATGGCCTTGGGATATTTTTTAACATATTCACTGATTCTTCCTCTCTGAATATTTTTTAAATGCATGATATATTCTAGCTTTTTTTCGTCAATTCCACCAGAATCATAGATAAATCCGGACGAATCAGACATTGTCAAAACTTTTCCTCCAAAATGTAGAACTTTCTCAGCAGCATATTGAGCAACATTTCCTGAACCTGAGATAACAACATTTTTACCTTTTATGCCATCATTGTTATGGGCTAACATATCCTGAACAAAATATACAGTACCATAACCAGTTGCCTCAGGTCTGATTAATGAGCCTCCCCATGACATTCCCTTTCCGGTGAGCACTCCAGTAAATTCATTCGCGAGCTTTCTGTATTGACCATACATATATCCAATTTCTCTTCCACCAACCCCAATGTCTCCAGCTGGAACATCTGTATTTGGTCCTATGTGCCTGTATAATTCGGTCATAAAGGCTTGACAAAATCTCATAATTTCATTTTCACTTCTTCCTTTAGGATCAAAATCACTTCCCCCTTTTCCACCACCCATAGGTAAGGTTGTTAAGCTATTTTTAAAAACCTGTTCAAAGGCTAAAAATTTTAGTATGCTCATATTTACAGACGGATGAAATCTAAGGCCTCCTTTGTAAGGTCCAATAGCAGAATTCATTTGAATTCTGTAGCCTCTATTTACCCATATTTCTCCTTTATCATCTACCCATGAAACTCTGAAACCTATTGCTCTTTCAGGTTCACACATTCTCATTAATATGTTTTTACCATGATAAATATCATTTTCTATAATGTATGGAATAACTGTTTCAGCAACTTCTTCAACTGCTTGCATGAACTCAGGCTGATTTCCATCTCTTTTTCTGACAATGTTTAAAAAAGCGTCAATCTTTCTTTTCATAATTAATATTTTTCTTGGCCCTAAGGAGGGTGAAATTTAAATATTAAATAAAATTAGGGATTTATAATTTTTATTTTACCAAAAAAAATTAGAATAATTAACAAATTTATAAAAATGCATTTTTGAGATCATCAATTAAATCATCCGCATCTTCAATTCCAACACTTAGTCTTATCAATGAATCTGTTACGCCTGATTTTTCTCTCTCTTCTTTTGGAATACTTGCATGGGTCATTGAAGCAGGATGTCCACATAATGATTCGACTCCACCAAGTGATTCAGCTAAAGTAAACAAGTGAAGCTTTTCGAGAAACTTTATTGTTTGGTTTTTATTATAATCTTTGATTCTAAAGGAAAGCATACCTCCAAAATCTGACATTTGTTTTTTTGCAACCTCGTGATTTAAATGGGATTCTAATCCAGGCCAATACACCTTTTCAACTTTTGAGTGGTTATTAAGAAAATGTGCAACCTTAGAAGCATTTTCACAATGTCTTTGCATTCTTACATGTAGGGTCTTGATTCCTCTTAGTGTTAAAAAACAATCCTGTGGTCCTGGAACTGCACCACTTGCATTTTGAATAAAATATAATTTTTCAGCAATTTCATCATTATTTAACATGAGTGCACCCATAACAACATCACTATGTCCTGCTAAATATTTTGTAGCAGAATGCATAACTATGTCAGCCCCTAGTTTCAAGTGGATTTTGTAAATATGGAGATGCAAATGTATTGTCAACTACAAAAAGTAATTTATTGGCTTTACTAATTTTTGCTAATTTTTCAATGTCAAAAACATTAATCATTGGATTAGTTGGTGTTTCAGCCCAAATTACCTTAGTTTTTTCATTTACCAATGAATCAACATCTGTAAGATTATGAAGAGAAGTAAAGTGGAATTTTATACCATATTTTTCAAAGATTTTAGTAAATAGTCTATATGTTCCACCGTATAAATCATTTGTACTTATAACCTCATCCCCTGGCTTTAATAACTTGATGATTGCATCAATTGCTGCCAATCCAGATGAAAAAGCCACCCCATATTTTGCATTTTCGAGACTTGCAAAGGAGTTTTGTAAAGCAGTCCTTGTTGGATTATGCGTTCTGGAATATTCAAAACCTTTGTTAACACCTGGACTTTCTTGAGCGTAAGTTGATGTTTGATAAATTGGCTGCATCACTGAGTTAAATGCGGGATCAATTTTTTGACCCCCATGTATAGTCTTAGTATTGAATTTCATGCTTTTGTAAATTAAATGATTGTGTGCTAGTACCAAACAAATGTATAGATTATCTTTAGAATTCAATAAATTTTAATGAACAAAAGAACCATTGCACTTTTTGCTGCGTTTGTAGCAACTTCAATTTTTGGATTTAACCACACAATCGCAAAAGAGTTAATGCCTGATGTTTTATCTCCTAATGCGTTATTATACTGTCGAGTAGTTGGTGCAGCGATATCTTTTTGGTTTATTTCCTTATTTCTAAAAAATGAAAAAATAGAAATTAAAGACTTCAAATTGATTATTATCTGTGCCTTTTTTGGAATGGGCCTTAACATGATCACTGCTCTCAATGGTTTATACAATTCTACTCCAATAAATAGCGCAATAATTACAACAATTGCACCAATCTTTATCTTTATAATTTCTGTTATTTTATTAAAAGAAAGAATCACTAAAATTAAATATTTTGGTGTTTTTATAGGATTTATTGGAACGCTAACTTTGATTCTTTTAAATGAAAAATCTGCTGCTAATGCACCCAATATCAATTTAGGGAATTTTTATTTTTTTATTAATAGCCTCTCTTATGCAATATATTTTGTCTTAGTCAAGCCCTTGACAAAAAAATATAATATGATTACTATCATGAAATGGCTTTTTTTATTCTCAATAATTATTAATATGCCCTTCGGATTATTAGAGTTTAGTGAAATAAAATGGGTTGAAATTTCTGGAAGTTCTTTGATTAAGATTTCTTATGTGGTTTTTTGTACTACATTTTTGGTCTATTTGTTGAATTTATATGCACTAAAGAATTTAAAAGCATCAACTGTTGGTATGTTTATATATCTACAACCAGT
>JGI24820J26691_1000552_pt1 | contig 11422 bp, 15 predicted proteins | sample METZYME_5_50m_FD_26691 | JGI IMG/M metagenome (IMG submission 26691) | reverse complement strand
TCATCTATTGGGTAGAAATCTACTATCGGGCGAGTAGAAATATCATCTGGTAAGCTCAGAGATTTTTCTTGCCTTTCCTTCAAGTAATCATCTTTATGATCAGTCAAGAAATAACTACAAGATGAGAGTAACAGAGATATCAAAAAAACTTTCAGAATTCGGTCAATCATATTTAATTTAATAATTTAAGCTCTTTTAAAACATCCTCAGCTTCCATATGGAATTTTGTATCAAGTACAGACAGAGGCAACCTTATACCGTCAGTTATTCTTCCAATTCTGTTCAACATCCATTTAACTGGAATTGGATTCGACTCAATGAACAGAATCTTGTTTAATCTTATCAATTTTTTATCAAGTTTCAATGCAGACTCTTTATCTCCGGAAAGAGCAAATTCACAAATTTCAGAAATTAGCTTAGGAACGATATTTGCTGTAACAGAAATGGTTCCAGAACCTCCAGAAAGCATAAATTCTGTTGCAGTAGGGTCATCACCAGAATAAAACATGAAATCTCTTTTTGGGTTTGATCAATTACACTCAGTATCTCGCTAAACCGGTCCAGATCTCCAGTTGCGTCTTTGAGACCGACAATATTTGAATGATTCATGAGCCTTAAAACAGTCTCATTCAACAAGTCACATCCTGTTCTAGAAGGAACGTTATATAAAATTTGAGGTAAATCAACATCATCAGCTATTGAAGAATAGTGTTGATAAAGTCCTTCTTGAGTCGGTTTATTATAATATGGTGTAACCAATAGAGATGCATCAGCACCTGCTGATTTAGCAGAATTAGTCAAATAAATTGCTTCTTTTGTTGAATTTGCTCCAGTTCCAGCAATTATCTTTATACGTCCTTCGGATATATCTACGGATCGTTCTATAAGCTGCACATGCTCAGACACATCTAGTGTTGCAGATTCACCGGTTGTTCCAACGATAACTAAACCTGAAGTATTGCTACTTATATGCCATTCTATGAGCTCTTTTAAGCACTCCCAGTTTATTTCCCCATCAGAATCCATTGGGGTCACAAGAGCTGATATGGAGCCTTTTAGGTTAAACATTAATTTTTACGTTCTGCGATGTTAGAATTAGTTCATTATAGAGTGTTTCTATCGGAGGATATATGCCAGCACCAAAAATAAATGCTAAAGCACCCATTTTCAAAGGTGAATGTACAGGAGATAAAGTTGTAAGCCTATCTGATTTGAAAGGAAAAAATGTTGTTTTATATTTCTATCCCAAAGATAGTACTCCCGGATGTACTACTGAAGGTCAGGATTTTAGAGATTTAAAAAGCCAATTTACTAAGGCTAACACGATAATTTTTGGCTTATCTAGAGAATCTATTAAATCTCATGAAAATTTTAAGAAGAAAGAAAATTTCAATTTCGATTTGATATCTGATCCTGACGAAAAGATATGTAATCAATATGATGTGATCAAGGAGAAGAGTATGTATGGGAAAAAATACATGGGTATTGAAAGAAGTACATTTCTCATAGACATTAATGGGAAATTAATCCAAGAATGGAGAAAAGTGAAAGTCAAAGGCCATGCAATGGAAGTTCTCGAGGCTGCAAAAAAATTAGCTAACTAATCTACTGGTTCTGGCCAAGAATTGATAATTGCTTTTATAAATGTTGCAAGGGGAATTGCGAAGAAGAGTCCCCAAAAACCCCAGATACCTCCAAAAAATAAAATGGCAACTATAATTACAGCAGGATGAAGATTGTTTCTGCTTGAGAATAGAATGGGTACAAGTACGTTTCCATCTAAAATTTGTATCAATAGATAGAACCCTAGCAGCCAATAAAAGTTTTCCGTTAACCCCCATTCGTATAATCCTATCAGGATAACCGGAACCGTGACGAGAATTGCACCAAAAATTGGAATTATCACGGATAATCCAACAAGTATTGCAGTAAGGACTGCGTAAGGAAGGCCCAAAATTGCAAACAAAGCATATGAGGCAGTTGCAATGATTATCATCTCCAAAGCTTTACCAGTTACATAATTGAACAACTGATCATTCATTTCAGAAAAAACTGATTGCATGAAGCCGTTCTCTTTTGGCAACATAAATGACGCTATAGGTAAGAGTTCTTTTTTATCTTTCAAAAAAAAGAAGACCATTAAGGGAATCATGATCGCATAGAGAATAGCATTAAACATTAGAGAAATTGTTCCAGCGAGTTGTCCTAAGGCAGAACTTAACAAAGTATTTATCTGATTACTGAGGTTTGCAAATATCATGTCGATATCCTCCTCAGAAAAATAATTATTCATCTCCATCAAAGTTTGTTGAAAAGAACTGACTATGCTCGGCAAATTCTGTATTAAATTGTTTATCTCCTTCCCTATAGAAGGCAAAGCCAAAAACAAGCTCAAATAAAAACCAAAGAAAATTAACAAAGTTAAGGTTAGAGACAGGTTTTGAGAAAAATTAAAATTTTCAAATGTTCTAACTAAGCCGTTCAATAAAAAAGCTATAACAATGCTTACGATGACTGGCAACAATACGCTTCCGAAAAATATAATGAAAAGAAAAGAACAAACTAACAAGATTGCAAAATAAATCGATTCTTCATTTGAAAAAAACCTATTTATGAATTTTTTAAGTAAGCTCTCCATAACAATTACGAAACTTATTAGTTTTGAGATAATCTAATCTACTAATATAGTAAATATTTAATGAAAAAGAGATTATATGACATACATTGCATCTAAGTACAAAATTAGTTTACTGGCTTTTGTTGCGTGCTTCGTTATATTTTCTGAAGATGATATACCAATTATTGGNGATGCATCCTCCTCTGCAATATCTATAGCTTCGGAATACAATCTAGGAAGACTGTACATGGCTCAACTTCGAAGAAGTCTTCCAGAGTATCTTGATCCTGTCTCTCAGGACTATACAGAACATCTCGTATACAGGCTCTCCGAATTTAGTGAATTAACGGATAGAAGGCTAGAGATAGCTATGATAGACGAGAAGTCCATCAATGCTTTTGCGGCACCTGGAGGTATAGTAGGTGTTAATGCAGGACTAATATTTCATACAGATACAGAGGGACAATTGGCATCGGTTTTGTCTCACGAGCTAGCTCACCTTAGCCAGCGCCATTTTGCAAGAAGAATGCAAAGACAAAAGGATAGGAGTCTAGCAAACTCTCTTATGATACTTGGAAGTATTGCTCTTGCCGGAGCAACAAGTAATCCCAATGCCCTTTTAGTCGGACAACAGGCCATTACTCAGCAGAATCTTTCTTTCTCAAGAGGTGACGAACAAGAAGCAGATAGGATTGGTTTTAAAAATATGGTTCTCGCAGGCTTTGATCCAAAAAGCACCTCTTACATGTTCGAAAAATTGCAATCTTTAAGCAGATTATCAGGATCAAATGAACTTGAATTTCTAAGATCTCACCCTNTAACAAAAAATAGAATCGCTGATGCTCAATCCAGAGCGCAAGGTTATGAAAAAAAAGATTATAGAAACTCAATTGACTACGAACTTATCAGGAACAGAGCAATTTTGCACTTTGCAAAAGCTTCAAGACAGGCAGTAGCTATATTTGAGAAGGAAGTTGAAGATGCAAATTCAATAAGAGACGAATTAGTAGCTTATTACGGTTTAGGCCTAGCTTACTCAAAAGACAAAAAACATACTTTAGCTTTGAAAAATATGAGAGAGGCTTTGAATAGAGATAGCGAGAATCTAATATTGCAGATAGGTCTTTTAGAGCTTCACATTGCTGCAGAAAATTATTTTGAAGCTGAAGCGTTGGCATCTTCATTACTCAGTACTAATCCTAATAACTATCCGATAACCATGCTTTATAACAAAGTATTAATGAATAAAGCCGATTACGAAACAGGTGAAGAAATTTTAAGAGAGCTCTCACTCATAAGGCCAAGAGATCCTCAGGTATGGTATTGGCTAGCTGAAGTTCAAGGCCTAGATAAGAATATAATCGGCCTTCATATGTCAAGAGCAGAATATTTCTATCTTACTGGATCTTACGAAACATCGATTAAACATTTGAGAATGGCGCTTGAGCTAACTGGTAAAAACTTTCAACTCACTGAAGCCATTTATAACAAAATAGAAAGATCCCACAAATCTATAGAGGCTTTGAAATCAGTTTCTTAGCCGGGAGGCCAAGAGAACTCTCTTTCAGCTAAAAGGTGTATGTGAAGATGGAAAACAGTCTGCTGNGCTCCAGCTCCGTTGTTNACTACTAATCTAAAAGCGTCTTCAATACCTAATTTGCTTGCAACCTTTCCTGCAACTAAAAATAGATGACCTAGAAGATCCTGATGCTCCTCTTTTGCATCAGATATTTTAGGTATCTGGACTTTAGGAATTATAAGTAGATGAGTCGGCGCTACGGGATTTATGTCCTTAAACACCAATGAATCATCATCTTCGTAAATAATATCTGCTGGTAGTTCTTTATCTATTATTTTTTGAAATATCGTATCTCCCATAAATCTTCTCCTTAATGGATGACAAAAAAAATTTAATCTAGAGTAATTTATCTAAAGGGCTTTATTAATTTATCTAACACTTCAATGTCATGAATATCAAGACAAATCAAAAGAGAAATAATTTTCTTTAAGCTCTATACTTTTGATAAATTAATTATCTAAGATTAACTTTCATAATGGAAACAAAAAAAAATACTCTTAATGTTTCGCTTATACAACTTCAAGAGGCGGTCGAGGATCTTGATACAAAAAAAAATATTCAAAATTTAGCAGCTGCAGCCGCAGATATCTTGGCTGAATCAGAATTTTCAACAAAATGGGATGATATTGTGAGAATGCTGGATAGTGAAGACATCTCTGAAAGGCTCAGACTTGCTGCGCATATTATTTTCAGGGCAAAATTGATTTTAGAGGAGATAGATAAAAATCCTCTTGCGAAAACATTGGTTTATAACACTATGTTGATGATGGACGCTCTAGAAGTATCAAACTTGAAAGGATATATATCTGATAAATCTTCAAATCCAATAACTTTAGAAAGGTCTTCGATGGATTCTGCTCTAAAAAAAGAAAGGCTTTTTGGTGTTATTAAAGAACTTCAAGTAGATAATCCTGGAAAAGGAATAACATGGTTGCGTAAGGAAGCGTCTAAGCTTTTAACTTCAGAGGGATATAAAGGATACAGTTACAGNCAAATAATGAGAGACACAAAAGGTTTGAAAGTAAATTAAGATTTAGTTAAAAAAATACCCAAGTAAGTTGAGNAAATGCAGGAGAATACTGAAAGTGAAATATAAATGAATGCAGAATAAAAATTCCCCGAGACAAGTAAGTCAATAGACTCTTTTGAAAATGCAGAAAATGTTGTGAAGGCCCCTAAAAATCCAACAAAAAGGAATGGGGTAATGTATTTTTCTAAATCTGAATCCAATAAGTTATAGAGTAACCCCAATAAAAAGCATCCAACGATATTTACAAATAAAATGCCAATTGGAATTTCACCATTAGAGCTAGAAGAGAAAAGACCAGCCACATAAAATCTACTTAAAGCTCCCAATGAGCCTCCCAAACAAATTAAAAAAACAGTCATCTTGGTTGGTGGGCCGTCTGCGACTCGAACGCAGGACCAATTCGTTAAAAGCGAACTGCTCTACCGACTGAGCTAACGGCCCGAAAAAAAGCGTATATTATAGGTTTAGTTAACTAATTTCGACTATTGTTTGAGATTTTCTTCAGATTTTTTTGCTAATTGCGCAGCACCAGTTTGAGGATAAATCTCTTGTACTTTTTTGTAGAAATTAGTTGCGCTTGAAAAGTCTTCTTCTAGTCTAGAAATTTCTCCCAACTTAAATAAAGAATCCGGTGCTCTTAAATGATTTGGGAATCTGTCAATAACATTATTGAAGCTTATCTTTGCATCCTCTAACATTTCTTGAGCTAAAAAAAGCTCACCCGACCAAAAGTAAGCATCCGGCGCAAACATGCCCTGAGGATAGGAGATTATGATTTCAGAAAATAGATCCAGTGCTTCCGCATACCTTGAATCATCAAATAAAACTAGTGCCTCTGTATAAAGTTCTCTTTCCGGATCTTCGCTTTCAAAGATATTTGGNTGGATAAATCCTTGATCTTGAGTGCTTTTTGATAACTCGAGTATTCTGTTATCAAGGTCAAGATATCTTTGTTGCTGTAACTCTAGTGATCGATCAACAAGTATGGAGTTTTCTTCTAATAAATTTCTTAGCTCGCTTATTTCCTGCTCAAGTACTTCTAATTTTTTATATAAGATCTCTAAGCTCTCACTCTCCTCAGAGAATAGAATTAAAGAAGAGGAGAGAGCCAAGAAAGTCTGAAATAGTTTTTTCAAACCTTATTTAAATGTTTTCACTAAAGCGCGTCTATTTTTAGACCAAGAATTTTCATTAGAACCAGATACGGCTGGTTTTTCTTCCCCGTAACTAACGGTTGAAACTTTAGCTGAAGGGACGCCATTAATTATAAGCAACTCTGCAACGGTCTTAGCTCTTTGCTCACCAAGAGCTAAATTGTATTCCCTTGTCCCTCTCTCGTCACAGTGACCTTCCACACGTACACTTAAGTCGTTATCTTTTATAACTTTTGCAAGAGATCTTATTTTTGCTCTACCCTCGGAATTCACATCAGATTTGTCATACGCAAAGTAAAGTATATTTTGAGATGTTAATCCACTATCTGAATAAGCTCCTGATGCCGATGCAGAGATTGCTGTGGCATCATTTGTCCTATCCATAGAAACAGAACTACATGAAGCTAAGAATATGACTAGAAAAGTTAAAAATGTTTTATGAGTTATTTTCATTGAAGCCTCCTCGGAATATTATACTTTTATTTTGAATCTAATCTATTAATGGCGACCATGAAGGCTCTCTTGCCTCTCCCTTCATAGAAGGCATGATAAATTTTGTTTTTCCATCTAGAGTTATTCCCGCCAAGATATCTTTATCGCCATTTTTGGTTGCATATATGATTACATTTCCGTTAGGTGAAACTGTTGGAGACTCATCCAGTGAAGTGTCGGTTAGAATTCTTAATTTTCCTGTTTTAAGATTTTGAGTTGCTATATGAAAAATCCCCTGAGTCCTATGCACAAAAACTATATTTTCCCCATCAGGTAGATACCTTCCTCTCGCATTATAAGTACCTTCGAAAGTTATTCTTTTGATTCTTTTTGTTCTAACGTTTACTTCATATATTTGAGGTGTCCCCGACCTATTGGAAGTAAAAAGAATTTTTCTAGAATTTGGAGACCAATCTGGTTCGGTGTCTATGCCGAAGTGTTTTGTTAATTGCGACCAAGAAGAAGATTCCAAATCATAAGTGAAAACATCTGGATTACCTGTCTTTGATAAAACCGCAGATAGTTTATTTCCATTCGGTGACCAATTGGGTGAGCTATTGATGCCCTCCTCAAGCTTAATGCCAATACGTTCAGCGTCTGAAAGTTTTTGGATAAATATTCGTGAAGTTCCTTCCTCAAAAGATACATAAGCAATATTTTCCTTGTCAGGCGACCAGCTTGGAGACATGAGGGGTTGCGGAGAAGAAAATAGAGAGAGACTTTCGTAGCCATCTATATCGGATATCATCAAATTATAATTTGGGTCAAAAGCCGAAGGTTTGTCTATGTAAGCTATTTGAGTAGAAAATATTCCAGGTATGCCTTGAATTTTCTCATAAATTACATCGCTGACCTTATGACCAACTCTCCTAAGAGAATCTTTGGGTCCAATTACAGTACCTCTGTGTATTACTCTTTCCCTTGTGACATCAAATATTGTGAAGGATACTTTTAAATCAATTTCATTGTCGGATTGAATAATGTTTCCAATAACCAAATAATCCGAACCAAGCAACCTCCAATCTTTATAGAAAACTTCCTCTCGTGTCGTAGGCAAGCTCAACATATTTTTTGGTGGAATAACATCAAATTCTCCAAAGGATTCTAGATCTTTTCTTATTATTTGGTGTATGAATACATCTTGCTTACTTTGCAAAGACCATTGCATTGGTACCACAGCAATAGATATTGGGTCATCTAAACCTCCTTTGATCTCAATCCTCAATTGAGAATATAAAGAAGGTAAAAAAATTAAGATCAAGGGAATTAATATAAAATTCTTTGGTTTCATGACCTTTATTATTCGGGACTAAAAATAAGAACAAATTCCCTAAAATGCCGATCAAAAATGCTCATGGGCATATTCAAACCTTCAAAGTTATTTACTTTTTTAATTGCTGAGATTGCTGACTCATCGAATATTTGATTACCACTGCTTTTAAGAAGTTTTGCAGATAAGATTTCTCCTGTTGGAACCAAATTAATCTGAATTTCAGTCTTAAGGTTAAGATTNAAATTTTTTGGTCTTTTCCAGTTTTGTAATACTTGCGTTTTGATGATGAAGGAGAATTTTTCTAGATCACTTTGAGCCAAAACCTTCTGTTGATCTTGAGAAATTGGGATTTTTGTTTCCCTCAATTTTTCAATCTGCTTAAGAGCAAGTGCAGCATCTGATATAACAGGTTTTAGTTTTTCTTCCTCTTCAAATAAGCTCTCCTTTTTTTGATTAAAGTATGTAGTCTCAATTTTTTTTATTTTAGGTTGCTCTAAAATCAAATAGGCAGCGATGGGCTTTCTAGACTCAATATTAAATTGATCAAAATTTATGGAGAATATATTAGAAAAAGAAATTACGATTCCTAAATGAATCAATATAGATAAAACTAGAGGAGCAATAAAATTCATCGATTATTTGACAGGTTGAGATATTAACCCGATGTTGCTTGCTCCTGAACTTTGCAATTGTGCCATTACTTTCATAACTTTATCGTACTGAACATCAGCATCGCCTCTTATAACAACTTGCAGTCCCGGCCTATTCACAAATATTTTAGCCACTAAATTTCCCATTTCATCAAGAGTAATGGCTTTGTCTTTAGTAGATTCTGTNTCTAAGAAAATTCTCCCGTCTTTTTTAATTGAAACTATCAATGGTTCATTGTTCTTTACAGGTAAGGCTTCTGAAGAGGCTTCAGGTAAATTTACTTCTATGCCTTGAACCATCAAAGGAGCAGAAATCATAAAAATAACCAAAAGAACAAGCATGACGTCAATGTATGGAACTACATTAATATCAGAAATTAAATTTCTTCTTCTCATTTTATCCGGAATGNATATCTCTTTGCAGAACTGCTGAAAACTCTTCCTTAAAGCTTTCTATGTTAGAGATCAATCTATCTGATTCGGAAATAAACTTGTTATATGCAATAAGAGCCGGTATGGCAGCAAAAAGACCTATAGCAGTAGCAATTAAGGCTTCAGATATTCCTGGAGCGACTGCAGACAAAGTTGCTTGTGAAGCACCAGCCAGGCCTCTGAAAGAGTTCATGATGCCCCAAACAGTTCCAAAAAGTCCTATGTAGGGGCTAACAGAGGCTACTGTGGCTAAGAAAGGAAGGTTTTTTTCTAATAGATTTTGTTCTTTTGATAAAGAAGCATTCATGTTTCTCTGAACACTCGACATGATAGTTTCCGAATCAATTTCTTCACCAACTAATCTTTTATAATCAAGATACCCCACCTGAAATACATATTCTGCTCCAATCGGTTGTCGGTTAGGCTCTTGACTGAGTTCAAGCAGCGCTTCTAATCCAGCATCTGACCAGAAATTAGCTTCAAAATCTAAATATTCCTGACTCATTTTTCTTATGTACAACCAGCGTTCAAAAATGACCATCCAAGAAATAACTGAAGCAAGAATTAGAATAATGATTACAGACTTAACCACAAAGCTTGCATTTAAAAATAATTCTAAAATTGAAAGTTCCATAATCTTGTTAGAGTAATTTTTTCATTCCTTTATGTAAATACTCAGGTAAAGCAGAGGGCTTAAAAGAAGTTGAATCTAAGCTTCCACACTTAATTTTAGCTTCTGTAATAAGTTGTGATTCAACAAAAGCATTTTGATTAAATTCAAAACTTACTTTGCCAAGCTTTAGTAATTCCGTCCTCACAATAACTTTATCATCAAGCCTTGCAGGCGAATGCAGCACCATCTCTACATTTCTTACTACGAATATTATGCCCTCTTGCATAAGTTTCATTTGTTCATAACCAGAGTCGCGAAGGAATTCGGTTCTAGCCCTTTCAAAGAATTTTAGATAATTTGCGTAATAAACTACTCCTTGCGCATCTGTATCCTCGTAGTAAACAGTCAAGCTATAGTCTTTCATAGCTCTGAATTCTCATTTTGTGCAATATCTTCTGCGTATAACTCCTTTAAAAGAAAGATAAAGTCATCCCACAACAAATCTGCAGTAAAAGGAGAATCTAAATGTAATTTGGGATTGATAGCTCCAAGAGGCACTCTCACTTTTATAGGTCTTCTATCAAACTTATAGACCAATGCTGGTATTCCTTTATTTTGGGTAGCGTCTAGAACCTGTTGCCACCAAGCTTCAAGGGGTTCAGCTCCCGAACCATAACGCTTGCACTCTAAATACCAGCGACCAAGCATGAGATCGGGCAGGTGTTTTTCTCTAGTTTGTTCGAGTATTCTTCTGATATTGTTTTTTAGCTTTAAGTCATTGGTCAGAAGATTGGCTACCTCTCTTTCAAAAGAGGCTCCTTTATTTCTTGAATTAGTCATATCAATCTAGTTGATCCAACATTCCCTCAGCAAATTCAATGTTAGAAGTTACATTTTGAGTATCATCCAAATCTTCTATCATTTCCAAAAGTTTAAATACTTTTAAAGAAGTTTCTAAATCAGCCTTAACTGTTGTTTCAGGAACAAGTGAAATATCAGAATCATCAATTTTTATCTCTTTCTCCGAAAGTGCAAGTTTGATTTTTTCAAAGTCTGAAGGAGACGAACTAATTGTTATAGTTTCATCATCGTTAAGTTCAATATCCTCTGCACCTGCTTCAATAGAAATTTCCATCACCTCATCAGAATCTTGACCGGATGAAACCGTAATGATTCCTTTTTTCTCAAATAGGTAGGAAACAGATCCATTGGTTCCTAGATTTCCTCCAGATTTGGTAAAGGCATGCCTTACTTCTGCAACTGTTCTGTTATTGTTGTCAGTCATAGATTCAACCATGATTGCTATTCCGCCTGGACCATATCCTTCAAAACTCACTTCCTCTAAATTTTCTCCTTCAAGACCTCCAGCTCCTCTTTGTATTGCTCTTTCAATAGTATCCTTTGTCATATTTGCCGCAAGAGCTTTATCAATAGCTGTTCTTAGTCTTGGATTATCATCCGGAACTCCACCCCCCAATTTTGCAGCTACTGTTAATTCCCTAATTAGAACTGAAAAAATCTTTCCTCGCTTGGCATCCTGTCTCCCCTTTCGATGCTTGATGTTTGCCCATTTTGAGTGACC
>JGI24820J26691_1000551_pt1 | contig 11429 bp, 13 predicted proteins | sample METZYME_5_50m_FD_26691 | JGI IMG/M metagenome (IMG submission 26691) | reverse complement strand
ATAAAATTGCAGAAATCATGAATAAAAAAGATTCCTTTCTCATAACGCAGAATGTAGATAACTTACACCAAGATTCTGGAGTTGCAGAAGAAAAAATAAGCGAACTTCACGGTAATGCAACATATGCAAAATGTTTAGATTGTCAAAAGAGATACGAACTCACTGACTTAAAATCAGAATTTTTGAAAACGAAGGAACCTCCTTTATGCGAAAAATGTGGTGGGATTATTAAGACTGCAACTATATCTTTTGGGCAATCTATGCCTGAAAATGAAATGATTATTTCGCAAAAGGAAGCCATAAAATGCGACTTATTTGTTTGTATAGGAACCTCACTAGCAGTATTTCCTGCAGCAGATATACCAATCCTTGCAAAAGAAACGGGAGCGAAACTCGTAATAATCAATAATGAGCCAACGCAAATGGATCACATAGCCGACTTAGTAATAAACAGAGATATTTCGGAAGTTTTGTCAGAAATTTCTCTGTAATACTAGTCGTGTGTAAGGGCCACAAGACCTAACAACTTTCCTTCTTTCATTTCTTTAAGAGTTTCATTTGCCTCTGATACATTTCTAGTCTCGACAGCCACAGGATCAATTTTTCCAGCAACCACTAACTCCATCAATTCTTTCATATCTCCTAAACTGCCAACATATGAACCCATTAATTTCTTTTCAGTAAGTGCCTGAAGAGGCAGAGGTAAACTTATCTGTCCCCCGAAAAGTCCNACTATCACGTAGCTCCCTCCTCTAGCTAAGAGGTTGTAACCAAAATTTACAGAGGCTTCTGCCCCGACAAAATCCACAATTGATCTAGCCCCTCCCTCTGTTAATTCCATAAGCTTCTCCGCAGCTCCTTCTTCAGACGAATTGATTGTTGCAGAAGCACCAAGCTGTCTAGCCATTCCAAGCTTTTCATCATCAATATCAACAATTATTGGATTTATACCATAAGCGGCCTGTGCTATTTTAAGTGCTAAAATTCCTAATCCACCGGCTGAAACAATTACAAGAGAGTTGTCTTTTTTATAAGGTCCGGCTTTCTTAAGTGCACTGTAAGCTGTAAGTCCTCTGCATGCATAACTTCCTGCAAGGCTGTCTGGAGTATCAGCAGCATGAAATAAATATTTTTGATCAGGAACAAGTACATGATCTCCATATCCTCCTCCTACATGAATTCCTAGATTAGAGTTATTAGCGCAATAGTGAGTCATATCGTCATTGCACAAATCACAATCACCACATCCCATCCATGGATAAGCTACATATTTCTCACCAACATTGATGCCCTCAACTTCTTCTCCTATAGCAGCCACTTCCCCAAAGATTTCATGCCCCATTGTCAATGGCTCACCACCTGGAAGAGGGGAAGGTAATTGAATGCCTCCTCCTAATTCAAAATATCCGTCATGAATATGGACATCAGAGTGACAAACTCCACATGCTACAGTTTTAAGGACCACTTCCCTTCCTGTTGGCTGTGGTGTTTCGAGTTCTCTCTCCTCAAGTGGCTTTCCATTTTCTATTACTTGATAAGCTTTCATAATTCCTCTCCGGTAAGTGTTTTGTTATTGATAGATTATATCTATAATCTGTACAACACAAACATTCATTAAGGGATTTTAAATGAGCGATTTACAAACTTTTAGAGAAGAAACAAGGAATTGGTTAGAGGAAAACTGTCCACCAGAAATGAGAAAGCCCGGTGACATAGCTTGGGGAGGAAGAAACGCACAATTTTCTCATCCTGATCAAAAAATTTGGCTAGAAAGGATGGGCGATAAGGGTTGGACTTGTCCAACTTGGCCCAAAGAGTACGGCGGCGGTGGCTTGTCCAAAGAAGAAAATAAAATCCTTCAGGAAGAGATGGGCGCAATTGGAGCTAGATCACCATTAGGAAGTTTTGGTATTTGGATGCTAGGACCAGCCCTTCTTGAGTTTGCCACAGAGGAACAAAAGAAAGAACACCTTCCTCCGATAGTAAGAGGAGAAATATGGTGGTGTCAGGGTTACAGTGAGCCAGGATCTGGTTCAGACCTAGCCTCATTAAGCACAAAAGCAGTTCAAGAAGGTGATGAATATGTTATTAATGGACAAAAGATCTGGACCTCATATGCAGATAAGGCTGATAAAATTTTCTGCTTGGTAAGAACTGGACCACAAGAACCTAAACACGATGGTATAAGTTTCTTGCTAATTGATATGGATCAGCCTGGAGTAACAACAAGGCCAATTACTCTTATAAGTGGTAAATCTCCTTTCTGCGAAACCTTCTTTGACGACGCTAAAGCTCCTGTAAAAGATCTAGTTGGAGGTTTAAATAAAGGCTGGACGGTAGCCAAAAGATTACTTGAACACGAAAGAACAATGATATCCGGCATGGGACTTTCAGGTGGAGGTGATGGAAGTAAGAAGACCAAATCTGGACTTGCCGAAATAGGAAAGAAATATGCTGGAACAGACTCTAATCAGAAAATAGCCGATTATGCTTTAAGAAGAAAAGTTGCTCTACACGATCTAAACTCGAGAGCATTTGGTCTGACTATGCAAAGAGTCGGAGAAGAAACCAAAGTTGGAGCTCCAAGTCCTGCAGCTGCAATGGCTAAGTATTATGGCACGGAGCACAATAAACTCCGCTACGAACTTATGCTTGAAGCGATGGGGACTCAGGGTGTAGGTTGGGAAGGTGAAGGATTTTCTGTTGAAGAGCTGCAAATCACCCGAGATTGGCTTAGAACGAAAGCTAATTCAATAGAAGGTGGAACTTCAGAGGTCCAACTTAATGTTATATCTAAAAGAGTCCTTGGACTCCCAGATAAATAACTATGGCTTTAATTCTCAATGAGGAGCAGCAATCGCTAAAAGACATTGCGAAAGAGTTCTTGCAAAAGAATGCTCCGGTAACACATTTTAGAGAGATAAGAGATACCAATAATGAGCTTGGGTATGACGAGGTCTTATGGAAAGAGATGGTCAACTTGGGCTGGTCTGGTATTTTAATTCCTGAAGAATATGGTGGTTTTGACTTTGGAATGGTTGGAATGGGAAGTATTTTTGAAGAGATGGGTAAAACACTTACTCCTTCTCCCCTATTTGCAACTGGTGTGCTTGGGGCTAGCCTTATATCTCTCGGAGGAAATGATTCTCAAAAACAAACCCTGCTCCCAAAAATAGTTGAAGGAAGTCTTACAACGGCTCTAGCGTTAGAAGAAAATAACAGACATTCTCCAAACGTCATAAGTACTTCGGCAACAAAGAGTGGTGAAAATTATGAGATTTCTGGTGAGAAGACTTTCGTAATTGATGGTCATTCCGCAAATTTACTCATAGTTGCTGCTAGAACCGAAGGCTCGATTGATGACGAATCTGGTATTACTCTCTTTATGTTAGATCCTAAGACAGATGGCTTAGAAATTACTAAAACTAGTATGGTAGATTCACGTAACTCAGCTCAAGTAAAATTGAGAAATGTTGTAGTGTCTTCATCCGATATTTTAGGTGGATTAAATAATGGTAGTGGAATACTAGAAAATGTTCTGGACCGAGCTCAAATTGCTATTTCTGCCGAAATGTTGGGCAATGCAAGTCAAGCATTTCAAATCACACTTGAATATATAAAAGAAAGAAAGCAATTTGGGGCAGTTATCGGTACCTTTCAAGCGCTACAACACAGGGCAGCTGAAATGTATTCTGAAATAGAATTAACTAAATCCTCTGTTATAGCTGCATGTAACGCCGTAGATGAAAATTCTAATGACCTTAAAAGGATGGCTAGTCTTGCCAAGTTCAAGGCTGGAGAAACTAACCACTTGTAACTAATGAAGCTATTCAGATGCATGGTGGCGTAGGGGTAACTGATGAATATGATGTTGGCCTATATCTTAAAAGAGCCAGGGTTACAGAACAGATATTTGGCAATTCTGAATATCACATTGATCGATACGCTACTTTAAGCGACTACTAATCTGAGTCACTTAGAAAAACTTCTTGAAGTCATGTCTCAATTGAGAGATAAGGACAGTGGGTGTGAGTGGGATAAAGAGCAAACATTTGAATCTATTGCGCCCTACACTATCGAAGAGGCTTATGAAGTTGCCGATGCCATAGAAAGAGAAAATCCAGAGGATTTAAAAGAAGAGCTTGGAGATCTTCTCCTTCAAGTCGTTTTTCTCTCGCAGATTGCCAAAGAAGATGATTTGTTCTCTTTTGAGGATGTAGCTGAAAATATTACAAAAAAACTTATAAGGAGACATCCATACGTATTTTTAAAAAAACGCGATCACTCTTCATATGAGCAGACAAAACAGTGGGAAGAAATCAAAGAGAAAGAAAGAGCATTGAAAAATCAATCGGGAGTGCTAGATGGTATTGCTAAAAACTTACCCGCCCTTAAAAGATCTCAAAAGATTCAAAAAAGAGCTTCTGATGTGGGATTTGATTGGCATGATACAAGAGGAGTAATTAATAAAATTAAAGAAGAAACAGACGAATTAGAAGAAGCAATAGAATCACAAAATGGGGTTGATATTGAAGAGGAAATTGGAGATCTTCTGATGATTATTTCCAATCTCGCTCAAAAAGAAGGTATCGATTCAGAGCAAGCGCTTAATCGAGCGAATAAAAAATTCATAAAAAGGTTTAAATATATTGAAGAGGATTAAAAAAAACAAATACTAGCTTTAATGAAGTGCAACTAAATGAGCTAGACTCACTATGGAGAGACTCTAAAAAGCTAGATTGATAGATGATTATAGAAATTCTTAGGGGAGTATTATCTTTTGCAGCTGTTGTTCTGAATACTCTCTTTTGGTGTGTTTTCTTGCTATCAGTTGCTATCTTAAAGTTAATAATTCCTATAGAAACCTGGAAAAGGTTTTGTACAAAAATCATAATAAATATTGGCGAATGCTGGATATTTTGTAATGGACTTTGGATCAAATTGCTTCATAAGCCTGAATGGAATGTAGAAGGTTTTGAATCTTTGGATAAATCACAATGGTATTTATCTGTTGCCAATCATCAATCTTGGGCAGATATTTTCGTACTACAAGAGATTACAAATAGAAATATACCAATGCTAAAGTTTTTCATGAAGCATGTATTAATATGGGTCCCGGTGATTGGGTTGGCTTGGTGGGCATTGGATATGCCATTTCTCAAAAGATATACAAAAGAAGAAATAGAAAAAAATCCCCAGCTCAGAGGAAAAGATATAAAAGCTATGGAAAAGTCATTCGAACGCTATAGCAGATATCCAGTATCAATTTTTAGTTTTGCAGAAGGAACAAGATTTACTGAAGAAAAAAAATATCAACAGTCTTCTAAATATACTAATCTTTTAAATCCAAAGTCAGGAGGAATTGGGTTAACTTTAACAACCATGCCTTATATCAAACTGCTTCTAGACTTTACCATTCATTATGAAAGTGTAAGGAGATCTTTCTGGGATTTTCTTTGTGGAAGAATGTCTAAGGTNAATGTTAGAGTAAGAGAAATTCCTGTNCCCGAAAGTCTTCTTGGTAGGGATTACGAAGAAGATATTGAATTCAGGAATGAATTAAAATCTTGGATAGAAAAAGTATGGTCTGAAAAAGATCACTATCTGGAGGAAAGAAGATGATAGATTTATATTATGCACCTACTCCCAATGGCTGGAAAATTTCGATTATGTTAGAGGAGTGCGATCTTGACTATAAAGTCATACCCATGAATCTTGGTAAGGGAGATCAATTTAAACCCGAATTCTTGAAGATAAGCCCAAATAATAGAATGCCAGCTATCGTTGATCATGAAAATAAATTTGATGGGAAGCCTCTGAGTATTTTTGAGTCAGGTGCAATCTTGATGTATCTAGGAGAAAAAACAGGTAAGTTTTTCCCTCAACAATCTCCGAATAGAGAAAAAGTTCTAGAATGGCTATTTTGGCAAATTGGAGGTCTAGGACCTATGGCTGGCCAAGTGAGTCATTTCGTTAACTATGCTCCAAATTTTCCAGGCGATCATTCATATTCGGAAAAAAGATACAAGGACGAATATGACCGTCTTTTGGGGGTAATGAATAATGTTCTAGCTGATAGTGAATACTTAGCAGGAAATTATTCAATAGCTGATATGGCCTCTTTCCCATGGATAACAGCCTATAAACGTTACGAAGTTGATCTAGATTCCTTTAAAAATGTGAGAAGGTGGTTTGATGATATCAAATCAAGACCTGCTGTTAGACGGGGCATCGAAGTGGGCAAAGAACAAAGAAATTTTGGAAAAGGGATTACAAAAGAGGGGCTAAAGACAATGTTTAATCAAGATTCAAAAAGCATCTCTAAAATGGCAAAAGATAAGGAATAAAGCTTAGAGTTTCTCCTCTATTAATTGCAATCTGTCATTTCCAAAATACATGTCGTGTTGATCAATAAAGAATGTTGGTGACCCAAAACCCCCCCTATCCATTAATTCTTGAGTGTTTTCGGTCAACCTGTCCTTAATTTTTTGGTTTTCAATAAAGTTTTCAAAAATTTCTTTGATAGCTCCATGAGATTCTGCTATCTGAAATAAATTTTCTTTAATCGAGATATCCTTTCCATCAGTCCAATAAGATTTAAAAACAGACCTCAAATAATTTTCAATCCCACCTTCGTCAATGAAATAAAAAGCTCCTCGCATGGCCATAACGCTATTAACTGGAAATATCTTAGGCCAATTTATCTTGATCCCTCTCTGGATGGACCAGTCATGCATATCTTTCTGAGAATAGGCCATTTTCTCCCGAACAGGATTTTTTCTATTTTCGTAAACACTGGGGTTTATTGAGTTGAAAATGCCTCCAACTAAAATTGGCTTCCAGATTATCTCAAGTTCCTTTCTTTTTGATAATTCCAAGAGGCCCTCGAAAGAAAGATAAGTCCATGGGCTACTGCAATCAAAAAAATATTCAATTTTCTTCATAATATGTAAAAAGTAAATTCAAAATATACCAAAATAATAATTTAATGAACCCAATTTTTAGATAAAATACACNTGCTCATCCTCCATCAAAAACATGTTAANAAAAATACTCATTTCAGGTTTCTTTTTTTANAGCCTATTAGCAATAGCNGGTCAAAGAGATACCGAAGAATTCAAAATAAATGAAAATCAAATTCTTTTAGCAGAAGAAATCATAAATAAACTGGAAACAAGTCATCTAATAAAAAAAGATTACATCTCTTTAAAAAATGAAGCATTTGAAGAGTTTCTAAAAAGATTAGATCCAAATAAAACTGTTTTTATCTCAAGAGAAATCAAAGAATTCGTCTCTAAAAATACCTCCTCGAAAAATATAGAAAATGACTTAAAAGTCGCTTTCGAAGTTTTTAATAAATACGTAAAGAGATATGAAATGAGATACGAGTCGCAAATTGATTTTCTTAATATTTTAGACTCTGGAAATTTNAATTCTGGCCGCAAGCTTAATAGAGACCTATCTGAATCGGAAAGATTAACTTCACTTGAAGAACTTAAAAGTCTTTGGATTGATCTAAGTACAAACGATGTTATACAACTTATGCTTTCTGGAAATACCCTCGATGAGGCCATTGAAAAAACAAAAAAAAGAATGGCAAATCAACTTAATTACTTCGAGCAAACTAGAAATGAAGATGTATTCAATATATTTGTAAATTCTATTGCTTCAATGTATGGACCTCACACAACATATATGTCACCAAAAAACTCTGAGGATTTTGATATCAACATGAGTTTATCTTTAGAAGGCATCGGTGCACTTCTTTCATCTGATGGGCTATACACCACAATTTCCTCTTTGATACCTGGAGGTCCTGCTGACAAAGGGGCACTTCTCAAGCCCGAAGACAAGATTATCGGTGTTGGTCAAGATGACAAAGGTGAAATCGTCGATGTTGTTGGATGGAGAATCGATGATGTTGTAGATCTCATAAGGGGCCCAAAAGGTTCTAAAGTCAGGCTTGAGATAATCCCATCCACATCAATCAGTGATAACGATACTAAAGAAGTCGAAATCATAAGGAACGTAGTAAAATTAGAAGATCAAGCTGCTGAGAAGAAAATAATCTCACTGGAAAGAGATGAGAAATCATACAAAGTCGGTGTTATAGAACTCCCAGCATTTTATTTTGATTTTGATGCCTTTCAAAAAAGAGATTATGAATATAAAAGTGCAAGTAAGGATGTTAAGAAGCTTCTTAAAGAGCTTAAAGCAGAGAATGTAGACGGTTTAGTTGTAGATTTACGCAATAACGGAGGCGGATCTTTATACGAAGCAAATAGATTAGCCCAGTTGTTTATTGGGAGGGGTACGATAGTTCAAGTTAAAAGTTCTAATGGAAACATACAGGGCTTGGGAGAAAGATGGGGCTATCAATATTTTGATAAACCACTAGTAGTCCTTGTTAATAAATTTAGTGCATCAGCTTCCGAAATTTTAGCTGGTGCAATTCAGGACTATGACAGAGGATTAGTCGTAGGTACTAGCACTTTTGGGAAAGGAACAGTTCAAAAAGTGGATTTGCTGTCTTCTGGTCAAATAAAATTCACCGAATCCAAGTTTTATAGAGTTTCTGGGAGTAGTACACAAAATCTTGGGGTTCAGCCAGATATTAATCTTCCTTCATTATTTGAATTGGATGATATAGGAGAAAGTAGTCTTAAAAGAGCACTGGCACATGACACCATACCCAGAACAAATCATAAGAATTTCAAAAGAGTCAGTGGCTATATAGAATCTTTAAGACAACGCAGCAACAATAGAGTCGAAAATTCTGTTCTCTTTGATAGTATCGAGGCCAGAAAGCAATGGCAACGCGATAATGAAATAAGCCTTCTTGATTTAGACTTGGAATTAAGATTGAAACAAAAGAATAAAATAGAAAGTTTCTTACTCTCGAATGAAAATGCTTTGAGAGATTCTCTTAATCTCCCAACATTTTCTTCTTATGAAGAGTTTGTGGAACGTGAGGAAGATCCTGAAGTTTTAGATTTAGATTCAGAGGTGCTTAGCGAAGCCGCCAACATATTGATAGATTTAATCGAGATAAAGGAAAAACCTTTGATGGCTCAGTTAAGAAGAACTGGTTAGTTGTGAAAATAATCTCCTTTAATATCAATAGCATAAGGGCTCGTCCTCATCAAGTTAAAGCAATTGTTGAGAAACATCAACCCGATGCAATTGGTCTACAAGAAACAAAAGTTCAAGATGATGACTTCCCTTACGATATTCCTGAATCCATGGGTTATAAAGCTTATATCCATGGTCAAAAAGGTCATTACGGAGTGGCCATTCTTACAAAAGATGAGCCTATTGAAGTACAAAAAGGTTTCACAACAGATACTAATGATTCTCAAAAAAGATTTATATCGGTTACGCTTAAAAAAGGAAGAAAAAAGGTCAATTTACTTAATGGTTACTTCCCACAAGGAGAGGAAAGAGATCATCCAACAAAATTTCCTTACAAGATAAAATTTTACAGAGATTTAATAGCTCACCTCAATGAGAATTATGATCCAAAAGATCTTGTCATGGTGATGGGAGATCTGAATATCTCTCCCGAAGATATTGACATTGGTATAGGAGAAGAGAATAAAAAAAGATGGTTAAGAACTGGAAAATGCAGTTTTCTTCCCGAAGAACGGGAAATGTTGTCCGATCTCACAAGTTGGGGCCTATTTGATTCATATAGAACTTTATTCCCAGAGAAAAATGATGAATTTAGTTGGTTTGACTACCGAAGCAAAGGATTTGAAGATAATCCTAAAAGAGGACTTAGAATTGACCACATTTGGGTTACAAAAAAACTTAATGCTTTAGTAAAAGACTCAGGTATCGATTACGAGATTAGAGGTATGGAAAAACCATCAGATCATGCTCCTATATGGACAACTTTNGATTTATAGCCTCTTCTCTTTGAAAAATCTTTTCAATATCTCAGAGGCNTCAGCCTCTAGTANCCCNTGTGAAAATTTAACTTCATGATTNATAAAATCTGAATTTAANAATTTTCCGTTGCTTATCACTGCACCAGACTTAGGATCCGGAGCTGCAAATATCAAATTTTCTACTCTGGAGTGAATCAATAATCCACAACACATCATGCATGGTTCCAAAGTTACGTATAAAGAGGTGTTTGCAAGTCGATAGTTATTTAGAATTTTTGCTGCTCTACGAATGACGTTTACTTCTGCATGACAGCTGGGGTCATTAGATGATATTGGAGTATTGTGAGCCTCAGCTACTATTTCACCATCAAGGGTAATAACGGCACCTATGGGTACTTCACCTTCGTCAAAAGCTTTATTTGCTTGATCTAATGCTTTTTGCATGAAGAAAGTATCTTTATTCATGAAATATCAATGGCGTATTTTTTTATTTTTTCAAAAGGTATTATCTTTAAAGCCTCCAAGTTTGTAGACTTAGCAAGGATATTGGGAGCACAATTTGATTCAAAAGCCTCNAGCCATCGATTAGCACATAAACACCATTTATCACCTGGTTTTAAACCCGGGAAGTCAAATTCTTTGACTGGTGTGGACAAATCATTGCCTCTGAGTTTACTAAATTCTAAAAAAGACTCTGTAATAATCGCACAAACCGTATGACTTCCTTTATCGAGCTCTGATGTATCACAACATCCATTACGAAAATAACCGGTCATAGGCTTGCAACTGCACTCATCAAGCGGCTCTTTGAATATGTTCAATTGGGTTTTAATACTCANAAAATTTTTTTCATTTTGTACATCGGCACTTTATTTCCTAGTTTGCTCACGTATTCAATCTGCTCNAATACTTCATAACCTCTTTTTTCATACAAGAGAATACCAGAAACAGTTGCCATTAACTCAGTGCTTCGAAATCCCAATTTGTGCACTTTATTCTCCGACAACTCAAGAACATAACTACCCACTCCTTTTCTAGTCCAGTCGGGATGAGTGTACATGGCTCTAATTTTTGCAGAGTCTTTGTTTGGTATTAATAAATCATCGGATCTATTTGGAGTGTGATTGCCGCCAAATAAGGTTTTTCTAATGCTGTATCCACCTGTTCCAACTATAGAATCGTCTTTCTTAACGAGGAAATATGTTTTATCTTCGATAAGCTTAGTATCTAAGCCCATTGATTCTTTTGCAGCTTCTAATTGTTGCGAATTTAGATTTTCTCCCAGCATTTTACTTATTGATAAATCCATTAAAGATTCAATTTCGAGAATGTCTTTTTTCAAGGCAATGTCGTGGGTATACATAAATTTAAGAAAGATAAATCGTTTAAGACTTCAATTTGACTTTAACAAAATAATTTTAGCAGATATGTGTCAATTATTATGGTTTGCATATAAGTATTTAGGTCTTTAAAATAGCGCTTATCGTGCTTTGGTCGTAGTGCAGCGATGCTATTTATAGCTATTACGAAAGTTATTTC
>JGI24820J26691_1000550_pt1 | contig 11433 bp, 6 predicted proteins | sample METZYME_5_50m_FD_26691 | JGI IMG/M metagenome (IMG submission 26691) | reverse complement strand
TTAAATCCACAACGAAAGATGACATGCAGCATGTGATGTCTGCATATCACGATAATTCTGCTGTTATTAAAAGTCACGGAAAGAATTTTCTTGAAATTGATGGCGATAACAAATTTAAAAACTATCAGGGAAAGATTGATACAACCATAAAAGTTGAAACCCATAATCATCCAACAGGTATTTCACCTTTTGAAGGAGCAGCAACAGGCTCTGGCGGAGAAATTAGAGACTGCAGTGCAACCGGAAGAGTGGCTCGACCAAAAGCGGGCTTCATGGGTCTTTGTTTGTCTCATTTGCGTATTGGAGAAGAATTAGAAAAATGGGAAACAGCAGAGTCAAAACCAGATTTCCTATCTTCACCAAAAGAAATTATCACCGAAGCTCCAGTTGGTTCTGCTTCTTATAATAATGAGTTTGGACGTCCAGCTATTTATGGTTATTTTAGGACCCTTGAATACAAAGAGTATGGTTTTCATAAACCAATCATGCTGGCAGGTGGAATTGGCTCAATCAAAGAACTGCATATAGAAAAGGGGCAGCCAAAAGCAGGTGATGCAGTAATAGTGCTCGGTGGTCCAGCTATGCTTATTGGTTTAGGTGGAGGATCAGCAAGTTCAACAAAGAAAACAAATGAAAATTCTGAACTTGATTTTGCTTCAGTGCAAAGATCGAATCCAGAAATGCAAAGAAGAGCCCAGCAAGTACTTGATAAATTTAATGAGCGTTCCTCTAAAAATCCTATTACATTTATTCATGATGTTGGTGCAGGTGGAATCTCGAATGCAATTCCTGAATTAGCAAAAGACACTAACCTTGGTGTTGATATTCAGTTAGAAAAAATTTATTCCACTGATCAAACCATGAGTCCAATGGAACTTTGGTGCAATGAAAGTCAAGAGAGGTATGTATTTTCAATTCCTATGAAGAAAGTACCAGCTTTAGAATTTATTTGTAAACGTGAGCGATGTCCTTTTTCAATTGCAGGTACTTTAACTGATGAAAAAGTTATCAAAATAAAATTTCATGATGAAGAAATTGTAAACCTGAGCATAGATGATTTATTCGGTCATATACCTTTGCCAGAATTGATTGCTCAAGATTATGACAGAACCTCAATCAAAGAAGAGCTGCCTGAAAGCAAACTTAAAGATAAAATCTATAATGTTTTATCTTACCCTGTTGTAGCTTCTAAGAAATTTCTTATCACCATCGGTGACAGAACAGTGAATGGGTTAGTTTACAGAGATCAATTAATCGGCAATAGACAAATACCAGTGAGTGATTATGCTGCAACGCTAGATAACTATGATTCTTATTCTGGACAAGTTTTTGGTGTCGGTGAAAAACCCAACATTGCTTTAGAAAATCCTGAAGCATCAACTAGAATGGCACTGGCTGAATCTCTATTAAACATTTGTGGAGTTTTGCATGATTCAATGAATGAGGTCTGTTTCTCTGCAAATTGGATGAGTTCAACAAAAACTGCTGATGAAAGAGGTGACTTATTAAGAGGTGTGCAGTCTCTTACTAATATGGCAGATACTTTGAATGTTTCAATTCCTGTTGGGAAAGATTCTTTATCAATGAATGTCAGTTGGGAACATGAAGATGAAAAGCACTCAGTAACTTCCCCTATGACTTTAAATATCTCATCTTTTTCAAATGTTAAAGACTTAAGAAAATCGGTAACACCTGAGCTTTCTGAACAAGATTCAACTCTTCTACATTTATGGATCCATGATGACAAATATAGGCTTGGCGGCAGTGCTTTATATCAAAGCTACGGTCTATTTGGAGGAGAAACTCCAGATATTGATGATCCTAAAAAATTTAAAGCTCTATTTGAAATTTCTCAGGAATTGCTTTCAAAAGAGCAAATTCTAGCAATGCATGATATATCAGATGGTGGCTTAGTTGCAGCATTGTTTGAGATGGCAATGTGCAGCAATCAAGGACTTGATATCAACTTAGATTATCCAGATAAGAGTAAAATTTTGCCAAAACTATTTTCAGAAGAAGCTGGACTGGTTGTCGAAGTAAGTAACGAACATCTTGAATCAGTGAAAGAGCAACTTAATAAGAAAGAAATATCTTTTGATGAGATTGCCAGGAAAAATGACAAAAAAGAGATCAATATTTCTACATTCAATGAGTCTTTATTTTCTGAAAAAGTTTCAGATGTATTTGAGCAATGGAATAAAGTTAGCTTTCAAGTTCAAGAAAATAGAGATGCAGTTTTTGTAGCAGACNCAGAACTNNGTGCATACAAAAATTTTGACGAATTCTTAACTCCCAAAATTGATTTTGAGATACCTAAGGTCAGTAATAAGATTTTTTCAACTAANCCTAAAATAGCTTTGTTAAGGGAGCAAGGCATAAATGGCCATTACGACATGGCAGCTGCATTAATGGCAGCTGGATTTGAGGTTTGCGATCTACATATGAGTGAATTAGGCAAACAGATTAAAAGTTTAGATGAATTTGCAGGGCTTGTTGTACCAGGTGGATTTTCCTATGGTGATGTTCTTGGTGCTGGTTCAGGCATGTCTAATACAGTGCTTTTTAATAAAAACATAAAAAATATATTTGAAAATTTTCTGAGAAACGAAAAGAAATTTGCTTTGGGAATTTGTAATGGTTGTCAATTTATATCTGGATTAGATAGCATCATACCTGGCGGAGAAAATTGGCCATCTTTTGAAAGAAATGATTCAAAACAATATGAATGTAGACTTATACAACTCAAAATTGAAGAAAGCCCATCTATATACTTTAGTGGTATGGAAGGAAGTGTAATACCAGTAATGGTTTCACATGGCGAAGGAAGGGCAAATTTCAATTCCGAATCAAATATAGTTGCAAGGTATGTTGATCCAAGCCACAAAATCTCAAATGAATATCCTTTCAATCCAAATGGCTCGAAACATGGAGTAGCTGGTGTTTGTAATGCAGACGGACGGATAATGATAATGATGCCGCATCCAGAGAGAACTTTTTTAACTAGACAATTTTCTTGGGCGCCATCGAATTGGCCTGAAGAATCACCATGGTTTAAGATGTTTGATAACGCATATCTATTCACGAAGAAGCATTAAGCTTTTGGCTTTAAGACTTCGTTAAATACTTCATTATCCCCATGCTCAAGAAATAATTTTATGGTTTTAATTACTGTTGGAAAAGCGAGCTCACTCCAGGGAATATCATCATATTTAAACAATTTAACTTCGCTACTTTCAGGAGTTGGGCCAAAATCATAATTTGCTACCTTTCCAGTAAAGAATGTGTATATCTGATTAATATGTGGAACACTGAGAATAGTAAATAGTTTTACATCATCAACGTATAGCTTTGCTTCCTCAAATGTTTCTCTAAGAGCACCTTCTTCTATTGATTCACCGTTTTCAAGAAAGCCAGCTGGTAATGTCCAGTAGCCACTTCTTGGCTCGATTGACCTTTTACAAAGGATAAGTTCATCATCATTAGTGTAAGCAAGAACTCCAGTAACAATATTGGGATTTGTATAGAAAATTTCATTACATTTATTGCAAACATCTCTTTCTAAGTTATCTCCTTCAGGTATTTTTCTTACTATTTCAGCTGATGAGCAAATTGGACAAAAATTCATAAAAATTTAAAGTCTCAATTATAATAGACATATGATTTATAGCCTAGGAGATAAGAAACCTAAATTCGATCCTAATGATGTTTGGGTTGCAGATTCTGCTGATTTAATTGGTGAAGTAATATTACATCCTAATGTATCAGTTTGGTTTAATGTCACCATTCGTGGAGATAACGATGCAATTACTATCGGTCAGGGTACAAATATTCAAGATAACTCAGTCCTGCATACAGATGAAGGTTTAAAAGTTGATATTGGTGAGAATGTTACAGTCGGCCATAAAGTTATAATTCATGGCGCATCAATTGGATCAAATACAATTGTTGGCATGGGAAGTGTAATAATGAATCAAGCCAAAGTAGGGAAGAATTCGATTATTGGGGCAAATTCACTTATTACTGAAAGAAAAGAATTTCCAGATAACTCATTAATTATGGGCTCACCAGCTAAAGTAGTTAGAGAGTTATCAAAAGAAGAAATTCAAATGCTTGAACTTAGTGCTAATCATTATTCAGATAAAGCGAAGATCTACATGGAGAATCTAAAAAATGAAACTATCTGAAATAAGAAAAAGTTTTTTAGATTTTTTTTCAGAAAATAATCATGAAATAGTTGATTCATCGAACCTTGTGCCAACAGGCGACGATAGCATTTTGTTTACAAACGCTGGTATGGTTCAGTTCAAAGATGTCTTTCTTGGTTTAGAAAAAAGAAAAAGTAGTGCTACTACCTCTCAGAAATGTTTGAGAGTTGGTGGAAAGCACAATGATCTTGAAAATGTAGGTTTTACAACAAGGCATCAAACTTATTTTGAAATGCTAGGAAACTTTAGTTTTGGTGATTATTTCAAAGAAGATGCTATTAAATTTGCTTGGGAGTATCTGACAGTAAATCTTAAGATTCCAAAAGAAAAATTAATTATTACAGTTCACGAAACTGATGAGGAATCAGAAAAGATTTGGTTAGAAGTTATTGGTATCGAGCAAAGCAAGATTTTTCGTCTTGGAGATGAGGACAATTTTTGGTCAATGGGTGATACAGGTCCTTGTGGTCCTTGTTCAGAAATCTTTTTTGATTATGGTGACAGTTACTCAGGTAATCTTCCTGACAAAGGAGATACTGGCGATAGATACGTAGAAATATGGAATCTTGTATTTATGGAATTCAATCGAGATTCAAGTGGTAAGTTAAGCTCGCTTCCAAACAAATGTGTTGATACTGGTATGGGTCTTGAACGAATTTGTTCTGTATTGCAAAACGTGGGTTCAAATTTTGAGATTGATGTATTTAAAAGTCTAAAAAATTCTATCAAAGACAAATTTTCTGAGCCTAATGATCAGTCTTTAAACGTTGTTGCAGATCATCTTAGAGCTGCATTTTTNNTGATAGCAGAAGATGTGCTTCCAACAAATGAGGGGCGCGGGTATGTCTTGAGAAGGATAATTAGAAGAGCTGTNAGACATGGTTATAAAATGGGTATNAGGGAACCATTTTTGTGTAACTGCCTNAGTGAGCTCGACTCTGCTATNGGCAAAGATTTTTCTGACGAATTTAAAAGAATTGATTTTGTGCAAAAAATCCTGCGAGATGAAGAAACNCTTTTTTTTAAAACTCTCTCNTCAGGAATGAAAATCTTTGAAAAAATTATCCAAAAAAACTCAAAAGAAATACCAGGTGATATCGCTTTTAAGCTTCACGATACTTATGGTTTTCCTATTGATCTAACACGCTCGATGGCTGAAGAACAAGGATTAAAAGTCGATGAAAATAATTTTTCAAAACTTATGGCTAAACAAAAGTCGGGTTCAAAGGATAGTACGATGTTCAATGCAAAAGATATCGTCTTAGATCCCACTATTAAATCGAAGTTTGTTGGTTACAAAGAAGAAATCTGTACATCAAACATTATTGCTTTGTTCGATATAGAGGGTAATAAAGTTGATAGTCTAGATTCACATGGTTTCGGAATTTTTTCTGAAACACCTTTTTATGCAGAGTCAGGTGGACAAGTTTCTGATATTGGATCAATTTTAAATGATGATACTGAAATGAAGGTTATTGATTGCAAGAAAATAGGAAGCATTCATTTGCATGAAATTATTGTTGAAAAAGGTTCTTGTAATCTTGGCCAATCTTTTAAATTAATAATAGATAAAGTACGAAGAGAAAAAATTAATTGCAATCATTCCGCAACCCATCTTATGCATTCAGCTCTAAGAGCAATACTTGGTGAAAGTGTTTTTCAAAAAGGATCATTAGTAAACGACGAAAAACTAAGATTTGATTTTTCACATCCTAAAAAGTTATCTGGTGAAGAGATAAATAAAGTTGAAGCAATAGTAAATCAAGAAATTGAAAAAGCGACTAAAACTTCAACCAACTTAATGAGTTATGACGATGCAATTAAATCAGGTGCATTAGCATTTTTTGGTGATAAATATGGTGATGAAGTCAGAGTAGTAAGTATCGGTGGTGATTTTTCGGTTGAATTATGTGGTGGCACGCACGTAAAGAATACATCTGAGATAGAAGGGTTTATTATATCTAATGAAACTTCTGTATCATCAGGAGTAAGAAGAGTAGAAGCTATGACAGGATCACAATTACTTAAAAAATCAAAAGAGGCACTTAACACAATTAAGGAAATGTCAGAAATATTGAATGTCCCTCAAGAGGATCTAGTTAAGCGAGTTACAGACGTTTTAAAAGAGAATAAAACATTAAAGTCCGGCAAGAAAGCAGAAAAAAGTTTAAGTTCTGAGGAGCTTCATGCAAGTGAGATTCCCACAAAACATGGAAAAGCCTTAGTAAAACTTTACAAAGACGCTTCGACAGAAATGCTTAGAAGATTCTCAGATAAATCAAAAAAAGATGTTGAGTTTTGTTTTTCCGTTTTTATATCAATTGTTGACGAGAAATTATCTTACATTATTGCAGCAAATGTTGAGAAAGGGTTTTCTGCAAAAGACATAATCAAACAAGTAAATTCATGTTTTGATGGAAGTGGGGGAGGAAGAGATGAATTCGCTCAAGGTGGAAGCCAAGAGATCTCTGAACTAGATGCTAGATTTGAAAAGCTCGTCGAATTACTAAATAAATGAAATTTGTCTTAAAGAGCTTATTCTTAGCAGTGCTTCTCAGTAGCTGTGCTAGTGGTTTACCTTTCACAGAGGAAGAATCTTTTATACAAATCGATGCACCTGCTGGTAATATTATTGGGCTCGAAGAAAATGATCACTATGCATTCAAAGGATTACCTTACGCGCAAGCACCAATAGGAGATCTTAGATGGAAAGCTCCAAGAGACTTGCCACGCTTTAATGAAGTTTTTAGTGCAACTGAATTTCAAAGCAAATGTATTCAACCGAGTAGTCAAGGCTTAATTCTGAATAGAAGCATATCCACTGGAAGTGAAGATTGCTTATTTATGAATATATACGTGCCAAAAAATCAAAATGATATTAATACTAATAAATTTCCGGTCATGTTTTGGATTCACGGAGGATCAAACATTTGGGGTTCAGGCGATTTATGATTTTTCAAAACTTGCAGCTTCTCAACAAGTAATCGTTATTACCCTGAATTATAGATTGGGTTTGTTCGGATGGTTTGCTTCCGAACATATACGTGAGACTTCTGAAGGTTTAGATCAGTCACCAAATTTTGGTCAACTTGATCTGATAAAAGGACTTGAATGGGTTAATACTAATATCTCTGCTTTTGGTGGTGATAAGAATAATATAACAATCTTTGGTGAATCAGCAGGTGGACATAATGTCTTTGCTTTACTATCTTCTCCAATGGCAAAAGGCCTTTTCCAAAAGGCAATATCACAATCAGGTTATGTTTCATCGTACTCAAGAGACTTTGCTGAGAATATTTCAGAACTTTCCTCTAAAGCAATATTTAAAGAGGACATTAAATTCATGGTTGATTCAGAAGAAATAGTAAGTTTTATGAAAGATTTAAGTGCTGAAGAAGTCTATCAGCGGTATAAAAAAACAGCTGATGATCATATCTATGCAATTACTCCAATTACTATAAGGGATGACATTGTGATACCGGAAAAAGGTATATATGAATCACTTGAAAGAATAGATGAGAGTCTTGTTGTTGTAGCTGGTACAAACAAAGATGAAATGAATTACTGGTATATAAATTCAGACTATTTTTACAATACATCTGCTTATGTTATTAAAACTTTAAACCGATCTGAGGATAATTTAAAAAGTTGGATTGAATATAGAAGTGATATCTGGAGATATAAAGGGGCAGAGGAGCCACTTCGAAGAATGGCAAAATCAAATTCAAATCTCTACTCATATCGGTTTGACTGGGACGAACAAGCAAACTCAAATATTGCAGGTAATTACCAAGTCTTTGTTGGAGCAGCACATGGTTTGGAAATTCCATTTTTGACTGGTGATTTTGATTTGGGTCCCATCACATTTTATGTAAAACCCTTTTTATTTCCTGATGAATCAGAGGAGGGCAGGCTTGCTTTGAGTGAAAGAATGATGTCTTACTGGGCTAACGTAGCTAAATACGGTAATCCAAATGAATTCGTTTCTGGTACAAAATGGGAAAAATTTACTGCAGACAATAATCAGATTCTTATATTAGATAACCCGCTTGATAAGCCTCTCGAAATGAAAACTATGCCTGTAGTCCCAAATAAACTACTCGACAAAATAGAAGCAGATTCTGCACTCGAAATTATGGAGAGATGTTTGATAGGTTGGATAGCAGTAAGAGATTTCAAAGAAGATAAAAGACCAAACCCACCATTTCGTTTTTGCGATAAATTTTCTCAAGAAGATTTATATAATTTACGAAATCTGTCAGAAGGCAGAGACTAAAGCCCAAATAATTTGTATCATTTACAGTCCGGAGAGGTGGCTGAGTGGTCGAAAGCGGCACCCTGCTAAGGTGTTAGACGGGTAACTGTCTCGAGGGTTCGAATCCCTCTCTCTCCGCCATTAAGGAGCAGAAATGAAAAAATTATTAGCCATATTATCTTTACCATTATTCTTGAATTCATACGGAGGTATGTGGGAACCATATCAAATGCCTAGCCTCTCAAAAGAACTAAGAGAAGCTGGATTTTACAAAAACGTCAACAGCATAAGCAATCCGTTTGAATATCCGATGAATGCCATTGTAAGCTTAGGTTATTGTTCTGCAGCTTTCATTTCACCAGAGGGTCTAATTGCAACAAATTATCATTGTGTAGAAAGAGACTTCATCCAACCTAACTCCTCAAATGATAATGACCTTTTTGAAAAGGGCTTCATTGCGAGATCAAAATCAGAAGAGCTCCAAGCAGCACCAGGTCAAAAAATCTATGTGACATTGGAAAGTAGCGATATAACAGAGGAGATTCTTGCTGGAACAAATGACCAAACTGACAGTTTAGAAAGATTTAAAATTATCGAAAATAACAGCAAAACTATAATTAAAAATTGTGAAACATCTGATGAAATAGAATGTAGAGTAAGATCTTTCTATAGTGGTGAAACCTATAAGCTCGAAAAAGTTCTACAGCTCAGAGATATAAGATTGGTTTATGCCCCTCCTGCCCACGTGGGTGAATACGGTGGAGAAATCGATAATTGGATGTATCCGAGACATACTGGTGATTTTGCGTTAGTAAGAGCTTATGTTGGTAAAGATGGTTCCAGCAAAGTATATGCTGATGATAATGTACCTTACAGCTCTAAATCATATTTAAAAGTTTCTGCAAAAGGGGTAGAGGATGGCGATTTTGTCATGGTTCTGGGTTATCCAGGAAGAACCAACAGGCTTCTAACTTTTAATCAAAGAGAATATGACTTGAGTGAGGGCTTTCAGAATTATGTAGATTTTCTTCAGAGCAGAATAGACTTGATAGAAGAGCATACAAATGATGAAGATGGTTCAAGTCTTGTTTATAGAGGTACTAAGAGTGGAGCTGAAAACTATTTCAAAAAGATATCTGGTCAAATAGCTGGAGCAAAAAATTTTAATGTTTTAGAAAATGAGAGATCTAATTGGAATGGGTTTATGAAGTATGTTGATAATAATGCTACTGAAGAGCAGAAAAAATACCTTCAAGAACTTCTAGACATTATTGATAAAGACATTGCTACAACCGAGTCCAATAGGTATTTTGGCGGCTCTACATTAATTCAATTTTCTTATGGTCTAGTTCGAAATGCTGAAGAGAGAAATAAACCTGATGCTGAAAGAAAATCAGGCTTTCAAGATAGAGATCAAGAAAGTATTCAAAACAGAATTAAATATTTAAACAATGCTTTTAATGCACGTGTTGATAGAGAATTATTTTTGGCGAATCTTGAGGAATACAAAAAATTTGATTCTGAGCTTCGAAGACCAATGTATAGCGATGCTTTGGTTCTCGATAGTGATAGAGATGCAATGCTGGAGAAAGTTGATGAAATATATTCAACTTCATACTCAACACCAGAAATGCTATTGAAACTTTATGAAATGAGTTTTGATGAAATTATGATGCTAGAAGATCCTCTTATTGATTTCTTAAAAAAGGTGTATGACGAAAATCTTACTTATGAAGAAAAGAGTGAAAAAAGTTCAGCCCGCAAACAATTATTAAGATCAAAATTTATAAAATTGCTCAGGTCATATTATAAATCTATAGATAAGCAAATTTATGCTGATGCAAATTCAACCTTGAGAGTTACATTTGGAAATGTATCAGGCATATCGCTTCAAGATGCTGTCTATTACAAGCCNTTCACTTCTTTAGAAGGTATAGTCAAAAAAAATACTGGGGTAGAGCCTTTTAATATTTCNTCGGAATTAGANGATTTAATNAACTCNAAAGACTATGGTGGTTATGCAAGTAAAAAACTAGGTTCTGTACCAGTGAACTTTCTTTCCGATTTAGATATTACGAATGGCAATTCTGGTTCTGCAACAATTAATAAAAACTTTGAGCTTGTTGGTCTAGCTTTTGATGGTATGTTGGAAACAATTATTTCTGATTATAGTTTTGTACCTCAAGCTAGAACAATTTCAGTAGATTCCAGGTATCTTCTCTGGACTTTAGATAAAGTAGAAAATGCCGACAACATATTGGATGAAATTGAAATAGTTAATTAGTTTTCAGCTGTGAAATATTAGTTAAAATTTAAAGAACTAATTTCTTTTTGTATTTGATCGATAAGGTAAAACCTTATGAACTCAAATGCTTCTTCTTCGGTTACACCTTTTTTAACCAAACGCTGATGATCTGTAATCCAATAATCGCTGTCACGATCGTCAGGCTCTCTTACAAAGCCTTCAGTTATACTATAGGTATACCTTCCTTCGTTTACACCTTCTGGACAAAGACTAATTTTTATACGTAACTTAAAAGCATCATTGACAGCAAAAAGGTAAACAGCTTTCCAACGAAAAAACTCTAATTTTGAATTTGGATTTGGATGATGTTGTTCGAAATGCTCCACTAATGAAATATTTGCTTCTTTATCTAGTAGCTCTAGTTCAATAGTTTTCTGGTTAAACCAATCACAAATTTCTTCGAGCCTTTCTTTTATATTTTCATCTCGGAGGTAGGTTCTTAGATTTTTGTAGGAATGGTCATATTGATTATTTATCTCTTGTTTCTTTGTACCATCGCGCTTGCCTCTTTTTTCAAATTCAGCGTTTAATTTTTCTATCTCACTCATTAATTAAATGTTAATAAACTTTTTACTTCTTAAGATTTTACGTTGTAAAACTGTTGAAGTTTAGTTTAATGTAAGTTGCATGATTAAAAACTATTTTTTTCTATTTTTAGCTCTGCTCCT
>JGI24820J26691_1000549_pt1 | contig 11436 bp, 4 predicted proteins | sample METZYME_5_50m_FD_26691 | JGI IMG/M metagenome (IMG submission 26691) | reverse complement strand
GACATCTGGTTGCTACGCACACCACCTTACAACACCGGTGTAGGATACTCGAATGGTCACTATGACAACATGACTGTCCTTGAATACGACTGTACACTTGGCACTTATCCAAATCCATTAGATGCAACTGCAAATGGCGTACATAATTTCAAACTGGATGCAGAACACAACTATCCTTTGTACGGAATCGATATTTCTGACACAAATGAAGATGGCGAGGTAGACCTAATCGCTGCAGTTGATGGAATTACAGGAAATATATCCTATGCAACCCGTACAGGTTCATCGTGGGACACTCAGAATTATGTCACTCTCGGTGACTATCTAGGTGCATCGATTACAATTGCTGATGTAAATAGGGACGGAAAAATGGATTTCTTTGTTCCAACAGAGGTTACTCTTACTCGCTTGCAGGACTCAAGTGCACAGAACCAAACATACCTGCTCGTAGACAACCTACGTGAAGTAAATACAGTAGAAATCATTCTTGGCGATCCCAACGGTAATGGGTACCTATCATCGCTCTCCTTCGACGTTGGCCGCCGACCGACAATGGCAGTTCCAGGACAACTTGCAGGCGGAGAGAACAGTGCTTACGAGATAGCCATTGGACAAAGAGACAGGTCATACCGATTCGCTAACAGCGCTATGTGGCTCGATACTCAAGGATGGGCCGGGGCTGGCGATTTCCTCTCCGTCCTCAGTCTAGACAACGAAGATGTTGGAATAACCGAGGTTAGCATCGCACCAGCGGCATATGACCCAGCGACTGGAGCAGCAATGATTGGTGAGGGTAACCGATTTGTGAACTTAACAGTGAAAAATACAGGTCTAAACCCTATTTCTGGCTCAATTGATGTCGACTTAGAAGTCAAGGAAGTTCTCGATGGAATTGACACCCTTGTCTACTCTAACGACTTCGAGGGTAACATCGACAACACCAATTGCCCATCTTGTACGATTGTCCTAAAATCATACACAGGAGAATATGGTGCTGGTTCGTCTTCATGGCACGAGGAATGGAATGCATCCACCGATTCAAACGGTTCAGCTACAGATGATTGGTGGGAAGCCGACACAAACCCGACTACCTACATGTGGGCCGGAATGGACCACAACAACCAGGACAATGAATCTGGTTATTACAACAACATGGACGAGGCATTCATCATTGAGAATGTTGACTTGACAGGTGCCGATGCGGCATACTTGGACCTAGATCTATTCTGCAGCGCCGCATTCTTTGAATTGTATCTCGCTGAGCAATACGCTGTAGTAGAACGATGGCTGTATGAAGACTCCTGTGGTATTGAGGTCTGGAGTGATGGCAATGGATGGGAACAGGTATTCTTCACTGGAGGATGGGATAATGAGAGATACCTGCGTCTTTATGGATTCGGATATGATCCGGAATACAACACCTATAACGGAAATTTCGCATCCGAAACCGTCACACCTTGGACAAGTTATTCTGGTGATGATGCAATCGATCTAACTCGCTATGCAGGCGAGGTTGTCGATATTCGATTCCGCTTCCGCAGTGGTTTGATGGGAAGCGTTGGTCCAGATGGCTCGTCTCAGGACACAGGACTAGATGGGTTTGCATTTGACAATATCTCGATTCGGAAAACTGATGTTATCTTCGGTACAGAAGAAGTAGTAAGTCAAACTCTGTCATTCTCCAATTTTGCAGCAGGTGCTACTGAGGAAGTGTCACTTACAGCTGACTTCATTGACAACCGAACTTATTACATCAAGACTGAATTGACCAATCCTAACGGATTCAATAACGCAGATGCAACAAATGATGAGGTCAAATTCCAAATCACTGTCAAGAACCTATTCGACCCTGGTGTTGCAGAAGAACCATGGATTAGCCTTGAGAATGGATTGAGATATGCATCGGGCGATCGCGACATAGAGGTTAGAGTTCAGAACTATGGAAACACTTTGACCGACTTCCAATTGGAAACTGTGGTCAAGAACGCTCTTCCCGATCTAATCGCCATTGAGGATTTCTCAGGATTAGAACCGATTTGGGAAGATGATGGGAACCAAAATGGAAGCCGATTAGATGACACGAATGGAGACCATCCAATGCTACCACAAAGCAGAGGAGTATTCAATTCGTTTGCCTATTGGTTAGGCGATCCAGACACTGGTTATGGCGACAATTGGGACGAGACTCTAACCCTCGATCCTTTCCAAGTCGCTGTTGGTGGAACCGACTTCACTTACCTAACCTTTGATTACTTCGCAGAGGGCGATTATCTTTCAGACCAGCAAGGCAACATTCTAGCTATACGCGATGCCGCTGGACTAGAAATTGAATGGTCTAAGGGTGGGGAAATCTACCGTGGAACCGTATGGGGAAGCTGGACCGATCTTAACGAAAATGGACTAAGACCATTCCGAGATGGTAGCGGCCTTGGCGAGTGTGAAGACTTCGACAACAACGGTCGATATGACGAGGTGGAATACATGGGAGACCATTCCGACCGTTACGAGTCAGTAGTTTGGTTTGATTCCGAAAGTCTGGTCAAGTCAGTCATAATTGATATGACTCACATTACTCTGCTAAATCAAACCTCTAACGACACCTTTGAGTGGAGAACTGAGTGCACCGATCTTTCGGGCTCAGAAGTTACATTGACATGGAGATTCCAATCAAACGATGACGGAGTGAATGGAAATGCAGGACTTGCTGGATTTGCAGTCGATAACATTCGTATCGACGAATTCACTTTCGAGGATGATGGAACTTACATCAATGACATCAATGGATTGGATGCTTCGGAGCGCCAAGACGTTACGGTGGCGACTCATGACTTCAAATCTGGAATCTATCGAATTGATACTACAACACTATTCAACAGTACAATTGAAGGTACATCTTGGTACAATAAATCAGAGATTACCACGGCAAATAATCATACCCAGATTATCTTCAGTATCGCAAGCGCTGACATAACCTTGATGCAACCAAATGTGCTTGATTGTGTCTCCGATATTACATACAAGTGTGTTTACACATATGATTCGGTATCTCAGCACTCATTCACAGTACCTTTACTGAATGGTGTAATTGCAGGTGAATATGAGGTTAACATGAAGATTGTAGATATGACAACAGGTCAGACAGTCTACGAACAACCGGCCGATAATGGGCCGTTCGATCTTGAACCTCATGCTCGAGACTTCGCTAATTGGACAGCGCCTTACAATGGATGGTATGACGGTCACCAATACAACATCAGCTTCTATGCGATATTGACTGAAGACGGAGACCCATCAGGAAACGATCGGTTCTTCGAGATTGAATTCTTTGACACCGTTGACGTCGCGATTCTGTCCAATCCTACCGACCAGAATCGTTTGCAGAGAGTAAAGCAGGACCTAGAATCGATGGGTATGACATACACCCAATTATCTGTAAGCGATTGGGATAGATACGCAACAGAAAATTGGATGTCACATTACGAGAAGATATTGCTACCATGGCAGACAGATTACAACGTAGAGTACGGAGAATACTACGAGACCCTCGCATCCACTAGGGAATCTGATGGTCTATCGGTTACCGAAGTTCTAGAAGCATACATGGTAAATGGAGGAACTGTTCAGATTCACCTAGGACCATATCGCAACGAATACCAGCCAAATCGACTACCTTTCGGAATGGATATCGCAATGCGAAATCAATGGAATAACACAGTCACGAACGACGACCTAGTGATTGTCGATGCTTACCACCCATTGATGGCTAACGTCGATACTGCAGCCTTTGCAGGTGTTCATGGTGGTTCATATGTCGCTTTGGCTGGACTAGATACTGCACAGGTACAATTCGACCAAATTCCACAAGTCTGTGGAGGTCGAATTAGTGATCCAACTGGAACCTTCCACACACTGATGCGAAGTGAATCGTTCGATTCACAATCGTTACTTTCGATTTGTAACCGTGGTGCAGGTGGAATGATTGTGACTACCCTAGATGTAGAGAACCCAAGCTTCTCTCAACCATTTGGTGGAACATCTATGCCACTACTATCCAACATGTTGGGCTATCACGTAACTCCTTATCCTACTGAATTCGGAATTGCAGGGGATGGATTTGACCTCACAGTAAATGGAGAAGCTCCTTCGATTGACACAGTTACAGGTGCCTACGCAACCATGTACATCAAGTCGAACTCCGAACTCGACTTCTCTTTCTTGACTTCGGATTCGTCCTTGGCGGACAGCATTACCGCCGATTGGACATTACAATCTACGGACATGAATGAATCAGTTACTGGCTGGGAAGGAGAAATCATCGATTTCGGAGAGATAAGCCATATCCGCCAGAACAGTGCGAGCATACCTGCTCTTGGTAGCTTCTGTGTTGGTGATTCGAGTTCCACAACAGGATGTCGAATCGGGGCAGAATGGCTATTGACATTGTATCTTCACGATGATGATGGTCACACAAGAATCACTTACATTCATCTCGTTACTGACGACACATTGGCCGATGAATTCCGACCAAATGCAGATCTACAACTTGTTGAAGACAGTGTTACAGACGAGTATGTAAGTCTTGAAGGAACCAAGACTGTTGGCGGTATAGATTGGCCAATTTATAGAGTTAGATTGACCGACAGCGGTGACATCAGTCTGTCCTTCGATTCTTCAGCAAGCTCTGACGAGGACGCACCAGAGGGCGAGAGAGGCATTGAGATGTTTGAGTACAGAGTCTTCTTCGATTATCCAGTAGATTCCTCGAACCCAACTCTAGAAGGACACACCTTCCAAGTACCAAACGCGGCAGGTGGTGACATGTGGAATTATGTATTCAGAAACATGACTAGCGATGGAACTTTGGAGAATCAGATTAGGCTAGAATTGATTGTATACGATCGTGCTGGAAAACAATCAGAAAAGGCACGAATATACTTCATTGTAGTTGGAGAAGACTTTGGAGATGATCCGCCAGTTGTCGATATTACTTCCCCTCGTTCGACTGATTCTCAAAGTGAGGATTTGGTCACAATCAATGGAGTTGTGACCTCGGGTGCCGAAAATGGTGTTGTGATTGAGGTGGCATTGGATCAATCGGTTCTGGATTTGACTCCATCTCCTAAGGCTACTCAGAAGGCGCTAGGAAAGTACAATACAACAGGCCCTGCTTTACTTGGAGACGGTGATACCTTCACAATCACTCTCAACATTGCGGACCTATACTTGGAAACTACTGGAAAGCAGGTCACAGTATACTGGAGAGTTGTTGAGGGCGACCGATACGAATTGAATGACGAATTCACAATCGACTTACTCCCTCGACCAAGTGACCCTTGCGCCCTGAATCCTTCTGCCGATGGTTGTGCGTCAGATAGTGGTGGTACAGATGTCATCATGTTCGCTGCTATCGGAGTAATCTTGGTTCTAGCAATTGTTGGTGTAACCCTAGTTGTTGTTAGATCGAGAGGCAAGTCAGATGATGGTCAAGACACTGTCCAACAGTTTGGTGGTGTAGAGCAAATGGACCCTGTCGAAGCATACGTACAACAGATGGTCGGCCAAGGCTATGACGAGGCTACTGCGAGGCAATATGCCGAGCAGTATTACGCAGCATATTATGCCCAACAAGGGAAAGGCGGCGGCAACTGAGTAGACCCTCGAAAGGGGGATGCTCAAAACGCACCTTGAAGGCCTCTTGGTGGCCGCCCTAGGTCATGGACACGGGTGAAACATACACTGTGGCAGACCTTTCTTTGGCGAAGGCTGGTGGGCTAAAGGTAGACTGGGCTCGGAGCAGAATGCCTGCTTTAGCGGCATTGCGGGCCAAGGCCGAGAAAGAACAACCTCTGGCGGGCCAAAGAATCGCAGGGTGCTTGCACGTCACTAAGGAAACTGCTGTGTTAATTGAGACCATTGAAGCCGCAGGTGGCAAGGTTTCCTGGTCTGGTTGTAATCCTCTTTCCACACAGGATGATGTAGCAGCTTGGCTTGCATCTGAAGGCTATGATGTACATGCCTGGTATGGCCAAAATACCGAAGAGTTCTACCAATCCATTGATCGTACTCTGAAGATTAATCCAACACTGACTCTAGACGATGGTGCAGACCTAATTTATCGTGCGCACAGTAAATTTCCGGAACTAGCAGAAGGTGTGATTGGAGGTACTGAAGAGACTACTACCGGTGTTCACAGACTTAGAGCCATGGGGGAAGCAGGAGAACTTCTCTATCCAGTAATTGCAGTCAATGATGCATCGACCAAGTGGGACTTCGATAATGTACATGGAACCGGACAATCAACACTTGATGGGATTATCCGAGCGACTAGTGTTTTACTCGCAGGCAAAACGTTCGTTGTTGCTGGATACGGACATTGCGGCAAGGGTCTAGCCAATCGTGCCCGTGGTATGGGCGCCAATGTTATTGTCACAGAAGTCGATCCTATTGCTGCCCTGAAAGCAGTCATGGATGGATACCGCATCATGCAAATGGATGATGCAGCGAAGATTGGCGACGTATTTTGCACAGCAACAGGAATGAAAGACGTCATTATTGGTCGCCATTTTGATATTATGAAAGAAGGAGCAATTGTTTGTAACACCGGTCATTATGATTGCGAAATCAATATTGCACAGCTTGAAGAAAGGGCCGAGAAGATTTACACGATTAGAGAAGATAACGAAGCCTTCCAACTGAAAGATGGACGTACTATTCATCTGCTTGCGCGTGGAAGGCTGGTTAACCTAGCCGCAGCAGAAGGACATCCAAGCGAAGTGATGGACATGTCATTCGCTAACCAATTCCTTGCACTTTGTCGACTAGCCGCTGAGGGCGAGGGATACGATAACATCGTCTACGACATAAGTGCCGAACAAGATAGTGAATTGGCTAGATTAAAACTCACAGCAGAAGGAATTAGCATTGATAGTTTGACAGATGAGCAACTCGCCTATCTAGAGGATTATTCTGCAGGCACATGAGAAATAATTCAGAGTTAATCTTCTGATTGCTCATCCTCTGCCCACCAATTTTCTGTGTTAGAAAAATCGGGCAAGTTTGGTTTCCACTTTTGACCAATAATCTCGTCAGATTCAATAATTTTTGAATGCCTATCCTGGAAAGCAGTACTTCGTTTTCCAATTGTATGATTGTAGAGTTTACTACCTCGAATTTCGGCTGGTACGCAGACCTTTCCAGAAGTAGCCTCAACATCAATAGCCCTCTCTAGGTCAAGGGCGTGTCGATTGAGTCTCTGCAGTAATCCAGCAGCAGCCCTACTCACTCCCATAAATAGCCCTAGAATGATAACAAACACCAAAATGAAGCCGAATTGACTTCCCCCGAGTAAAGTCATGGCTACAGTTCCCATCAAGAATACAATCGGGGCTACAAAAGTAAACAAGAAGAAAGTGTCTGAAAGGGGTTTCCTAGTTTTCATCCGACCGATAATTTCCCATCTAGGATGCTTCGGATTCTGAGGTCTGAATATTTCGTCTTTCTCCATTTTGGCCGCCTTGTCAACCATCTGCCTAACCCGATCCATATTCATCAGTTGCTGTCTGTCTGGTTGTTCCATTTCTGATTCGAACATTATTTCCAACAATTCACTAGCTTCAGAATACATCCCCAGCCGTACAAGAATGGCGATTTGTTCGATAAGTGGTGTGACATCGTTCGGGTCGATCTGCCTTCTTTGCTGCCACCACCCTAGGGCCTCCTCTAACATACCGAGGTGGTCTACCAGAAGATTCCCCCCGATTGCCCATGATTCTGCGTCCCCTGGTTCTAGCCTCACGACATTTTGTAATGCGGCATAAGCACTAGCCGCTTGTGCTAGAGTAGGCATATCTTGCACACCTCTCCTTGCGGCTGGTAGAGTCATCCTTGCGGTCATTTTCCAAGCGGCCGCATGGGTGGGCTCCATACGGGTAATTTGGCGACATAAATCGAGGGCTTCTTCCCTCTCACCAGACTCTTCAAGCTCGAGAACTTCTTCCCAGAGCATATCCGCCTTGTTCGCCATGTGACTTGCTCGGGTTTAGACAAAATGAATGCTGGGGTGTCCCAAACTCAGCGCCTACCGCTACCTCTTCCTGGTCGATTACCCCTAGAGCCCCCTCGACCAGGGCCTCTGAATCCAGATCTACGTGGCTTGCTAGCACTCCCGGGCGACCGCCCTCTTCCACGACCGGAATGCCCTCCTTGAGGTCTAGAGCCACGGCGTTCATTGCCTCCGCCTCTGGATTGTGATTTGCCACCAGAATTAGGTCGGTGGGCTTGACAACGATTGCATTTATCTCTGAAGGCGAAGTTAGAATTGTTACACTTAGGGCAAGTCCAATCCCCAGATTTTTTGGAATTATTTGCTCCTCTTTCGAATTTTCTTTCAAACTTACTTGCACCATCTCGAGGCCGATCTGCTTCACAGCGATTACACTTCTTTCGGAAGGAAAAATTGGAGTTATTGCATTTCGGACAAACCCAGTCTCCGCCTTTTTTGTTTTCATTTCTTCCACGTCGGTCATTACCTCGACTATCTCTTTTCGAGTATCTATCTCTTCCACGGCCACGATTTTCTCGCCTTTCCCTTGGGGCGATTTCAACAGGCGAACCTATGGTGTTGGAGGATTCTATTTCGTCTGAGATTGGATGAATGTGAACATAGGCCCCGTCAATAGCCCCGATTACAGAATTCACCTTGCCAATCGGCTTTCCTCCGATTATTCGTAAAGTAGCACCCAGCCTTGGTGCACGCCCCTCAAAGGCAACTAGGAGACCCCCTTCGTGCGACTCTCTGTCGACTGTGCCTGAGAAGCTCATGGCATCAGTCGCGTCGGCCCGAGTATATGAGTGCGGCAGATGCCGCAGCGAGCAGACCGCTGAGCCCCAATGCAGGAAGTAGAGTATTGGGGCCTCCATTAGAGGGCGGCTCCGGCTCGGGTTCAATGAACAAGTGAGTATTGTCAACAATGCGCTCTTGACTAGAACAAAGCCCAGAATCATCACAGCCTTGAACTTCAACAATATGAGTACCTTCTACCCAGACTGAGAAATCGATAGGAGGTGTGGCCCAAGTATTACCGCTGACGCTGACCTCACCGACCGCTGAGCCATCGATTAGCAGAGTGAAAGATACCGCCTCACCATCAGGATCGGAAAACTGACCACCCATCGACCATGAATCACCGTCCCATCCTTCGGAATTAACAGTCATTATTGGGGCGCTGCTAGCCTTCACAATTCCCAAATCATAAGTTGCTTGCAAACTATAGACTCCATCACCAGTTACTGTAACTGCGACATATGCAGGACCAGGAATTAGCCCCGTTGCAGGAACATCTTGAGTAATTTCAGAGTCTTCGAGTAAATATGGTCCGGAATAAGTTCCAGCCGCTCCAAAACTGGAACTAAATCCAATTTCAACAGATAAATCGGGCCATCCTGTGGTTGGAGATAGAGTGATTGGATGTGGATCAGATAGATCACTATCTGTAGTTGATATTTGGAATGGTACTCCTACATTCCAAGTTCTATTTCCAGAGGATTGGCCAGCACTGTCGATTGCTTCACAAGTAACCCCCCCCGCTTCGCCTCTTGGGACATCCATCGATAACTCTCGATTTGAGTATGTGATTGCTAATCCTGCCTCGCCTCTGCAGTTAACATCGAGGCCTGATACTCCTGCCTCATCCTCAAACCAATTCTGAACTTCATTCCAATCCGCGATAATCTGGGCCCCTCCGCTCGCACGAGGGAACCATGCTCCATCGGCAGGAGCATTTTCAGTCCAAACAGGAGGGTCATCCACGGGGATCGGCGTAGTCGTAAAGTCAGCGAACAAGTCCTCGCCTATAGGCCATTGAACCATGTTGGGATAGAAGGAGTAAGTCAGACTTCCATCTTCATTTTCATTCAGTTCATAGGAACTTGAACCGTCACCAACACAACTACCTCTCAAAGGTGCAACACCAGCAAAATCACCCATGTCAACTTGTACGTCGCGCCCTTCACATTCTTCCCACATATCTAGACGCAGTCCTTCGGTTACAGGGAATGTGATATGATACTCCGCCCCACTCATGTTTGAGGCATTGTAAGCTAGAGTGAAGTCACTGGGATTATTGAGGCTAGATATTGTCATAGTGGCATTTAACCATAGCATCATTCTACATTCATCATTACCACTTGATGGATCTATATCGGTGTCACAATCTCGATCGCTATCTGGGTAAACAGGCACTTCGTAGCAATCACTACTTGCCCCGATTCCAGAGCATTCTCTTGATTCCGAATGCCGAGGAGGGACTAGATTCCATTCTTCGACTAGGACCTCGTCTTCAGTCCATGAGGTATTTTTCCAATCGGTGCCCTCTCCTCCTCTGTGAGGGCTTCCATCACGCATACCCATTCTAGTAAACGTGTATTGAACGCACTCCGAAGCAATAGCTCTGACTCCTTCCCTTTCGTCGGTAGAAATCCATCCATCATCGCCACTTGGGTAGATTTGTGCAATATATTCATCTAAACTCTGTCTTACATCATCTGCCAAAGTCCCATTTACCCAAGCGACTGCCTCAATTTCGGCGGAACTCCAATCACTGGCAATAGTGAAGTTGAATACTGCTTTAGTATACTCAAACATATCCTCGAAAGTAAGGACGCTACATCTCTCCTCTATCGTAGGCTCATCAGGGCCGAGCTGTTCTCTCCTTTCTTGAGATTCATCAAGACCACCTTGTTGGTAGCCCATTGGTAAGCAAGAAATCATCATTCCAATAATCGTTATCATGACCACGATTCTAAGCACGCCTTGGCGTCTCATCACAATACTGGAGCAGGTCTCACACGATATTGCTATCGGCGGCAGCGGATTGAGTTATTTGTATGATTTCTCCAGTCCAGAAAAAGACCAGAAGCTCCCCATTAGCCCCTTGTCCAAACCCTACAATTAGTCCTCCGACGTTACCAAGATAGGTCTCTTTCCATGTGTGATTTACATCATTAGATAGAATCCATAGCGAACCGGAACAAAAGTCTCCAAACAGATAACCACCGTGGTCTGAGATTATTGTATTCTCAATCCAAAAGCCTCCGGTTATGGAACAATTTCCGTTATTGTGACCATAGACAAAGACCGGGTCTGTATATTCATTATTCTCAGATACAACTCCCCCTTCACAACTTCCGCCTTCGGAAAAATCACTGAATCCTTCTTTTTCTGACCACCCAAGGTTTGATTTGTTTACCAGGTTTACCAAATTAATTTCTTCCCAACAATTTTGTCCGACATCTGCAATCCATAGTTCCTCGTTAGGGCCTACGTCGAATTTCCACGGGTTTCGCAAACCATAGTGCAAGATGTAGGAGTTTTCATTTTCTGAATCCATAACCGGATTGACCTCGCTGTTTGAGTATTGGAAGTAAACAATAGTGCCT
>JGI24820J26691_1000548_pt1 | contig 11452 bp, 12 predicted proteins | sample METZYME_5_50m_FD_26691 | JGI IMG/M metagenome (IMG submission 26691) | reverse complement strand
CTGTTTAATATTAACAATGGACAAATATATGTTGGACTTCTTGATAAGATCACAAAGTTTTGCGAAGATCATGGATATAGTTATTCTTTTGTAGACAACGAATATTACGGTACACCGTTTGAGATAAATGAGCACATCTCATTTGAGGGAGTCAAAGATTATATGGTGTCTATAAGTAAGTATACTCCGCGTGAATACCAAATTGAGGGAGTATACGACGCTTTAAGACATAATAGAAAGTTGTTGATATCCCCAACTGCTTCAGGTAAGTCTCTGATGATATACTCGATTGTGAGATATTATGTTGAGCGAGGTGAAAATACTCTGATAGTCGTTCCGACGACTTCGTTAGTAGAACAGATGTATAAAGACTTTGGGGATTATGGATGGGATGTTGGTTCATTTTGCCACAAAATTTACGCAGGAAAAGAACGAGAGACAAACTCTCAGGTAATTATAACAACTTGGCAATCAATCTACAAACTCCCCCGAAAATATTTTAAAAGATTTAGTGTTGTGATTGGGGATGAGGCGCACCAATTTAAATCAAAGTCATTAATATCTATAATGACAAAACTTGACCATGCAAAATATAGGTTTGGGTTTACTGGCACACTGGATGGNACACAAACACATAAGTGGGTTTTAGAGGGTTTATTTGGGCCTTCATACAAAATCATAGGGACGAAAGACCTCATGACCAAAGGTCATGTTGCAAAACTTGACATTAATATCTTGCTTCTCAAACATCCACCGCAAAAGTTTGAAACATTTGAAGATGAAATACAATTTATAATTACTAATGAAAAAAGAAATAAGTTTATCAGAAACTTAGCACTTGATCTCAAAGGGAATACTTTAATACTGTTTTCACGAGTCGAAGGTCATGGGAAGGTTTTATTTGATCTCATAAATAATAATGTACTTGAACAACGTCAAACCTTTTTTGTTCATGGTGGAGTAGATGCTGAAAATCGTGAAAAAGTTCGTGAAATCACTGAAAGAGAAAATAGTGCCATTATCGTGGCCTCCTACGGAACTTTTTCTACTGGTGTCAATATCCGTAACCTCCATAACGTTATTTTCGCTTCTCCCTCCAAGTCGCGTATACGAAATCTCCAATCCATCGGAAGGGTGCTCCGTAAAGGAAATAACAAGACAAAAGCAACTTTATATGATATAGCTGATGATGCGACATATAAATCAAGACGTAATTACACACTGAATCACTTGATCGAAAGAATCAAAATCTATAATTATGAAAAATTTAATTACGAAATCATCAACATCTCACTCAAAAAATAATATGGGAGACGAATTCTACAGCATTCTTAAACTTGTTTCCGGAGAGGAGATCTTCGCACTCGTTTGTGTGGACGAGAGTGAGGATGAACCCATATTGATTTTACATAACCCAATCAAGATGAAACCACTTCATCCACAATCGAATCAATTGAACTATATTAAAGTGACTCCTTGGATGGAATTGTCTGAAGAAGATATGTTTGTGTTGAGAATGGATAAGGTAATTACTATGACAGAGTGTAACGACAAGAAACTTATTAAGATCTATAAACAATATATTGAAGAAAAGGACGCGGACGATCTCTCGATTATTAAATCAAGAAGTGAAAAAGGAAAGATTACATGGCCGGGCGACCCTAAGTTGGGATATATATCTAGCGTACAAAAGAAAAGAGAATCCTTGGAACAGCTCTTTAAGTCTGATTCAAAGGAGTCTTAATTGCCTTTAAACCTCACAAAGGTTATTGTACACATATAACGACATGTTGTCAAGTATTACCCCTAACTTGTCAAGAAAATAAAATATGCTATAATAGAATATAGTTACGACAGATAAGATGTCATGCCCAGAAAGAAGTCTGAACACTATGTAAATAACAAAGAATTGTTGGAGGCACTTATTGTCTATCGAGCAAAAGTTGCCAATGCAAAAGAGAATGATTTACCAAAACCGCGTATTACAAACTACCTTGGAGAGTGTTTTCTTAAGATAGCAACACACCTTTCTTACAAACCAAACTTTGTAAATTATATGTTCCGTGATGATATGATATCAGACGGAATTGAAAACTGTGTCCAATACATCCATAATTTCGATCCAGAGAAGTCTCGCAATCCTTTTGCATACTTTACTCAGATTATACACTATGCTTTTCTAAGACGCATACAGAAGGAAAAGAAACAGTTAGACATTAAGAATAAGATTATTGAGAAGACTGGATTTGATGAAGTTATGACAGTTGAAGATGGTGCCTTGACAGGAGCGATGTCTGAGTATAATACAATTAAAGACAATATTGCACAGAAAAAAAATAGATGAGAGTCGCAATTATAACAGATACCCATTTCGGTGCTCGTAAAGGTTCAAAGCATTTACATGATTATTTTGAATTATTTTACAAGAATATATTTTTCCCATCATTAGAAGCAGAGGGAATTGATACCATCATTCATATGGGAGATGTTTTTGATGGTCGAAAATCTATTGATTATTATAGTCTTGAATGGGCAAAGAGAGTTGTATTTGAACCCATGAAGAAATATAAAGTCTATGCAATAACAGGTAATCATGACTGCTACTATAAAAATACAAATATAATTAACTCTCCAGAACTATTGTTAACTTCATATGACAATTGGGAAATATACTCTAGTGCAATAGATATTAATATAGATGGTTTGGATATATTACTTCTACCTTGGATAAGTGCTGATAATCATGATGAAACTATAGAAGTTATAAAAAAATCTAAATCTAAAATTGCTATGGGGCATCTTGAGTTGAATGGATTTAAGGCAACTCGTGGACATTTGATGGAAGATGGTATGGATGTTTCTTTGTTTGATAAATTTGAACAAGTATACTCTGGACATTTTCATACAAGATCCACAGATGGAAAAATATTCTACTTAGGTAATCCATATGAGATGTTTTGGAACGATGTAAATGATCCAAGAGGGTTTCATTTATTTGACACTGATACAAAAGAAAAGGTTGCAATTAACAATCCTTATAAATTATTTTATAACATATACTATGAAGATACTAATCATAAGTTATTTAATACCACTGAATATAAGAACAAAATTGTAAAAGTTATTGTTCGCAAAAAGTCAAGTCCAAAAGAATTTCAACAATTTATTGATAAACTTTATCGTTCAGAAGTTCAAGACTTAAAGATTGTTGAGAATTTTGCAATCGTTGAGAATGAAGATTTTGATATTGAAGAAGATGAAAATACAATTTCAATATTAAATCGATATATTGATGAATCAGAAATTGAATTTGATAAAGGAATTGTAAAAAACATTTTTCGTGATCTGTATAGACAAGCCTGCGAGGTAGAATAATGTTTGTTTTAACTCTTAATAGTCGGAAGGATGACGGTGCATATGCTGTACAAGANTCCGATGGAGATAAAGTTCTCTTTCTATTTGAGGAAGAGGATGACGCACTTCGTTATGCTATGATGCTAGAGGATGCTCTGGATAATTCAGATAAAAATATGCAAGTAATCGAAGTTGAAGATGACCTTGCCATAAAGACCTGTAGCATGTATAATTATAAGTATGCGGTCATCACACCTGATGATTTTGTGATTCCACCTAATAATGATAAGATTCAAGAAGATTAAATGGAAGAATTTCCTGTCAACGGGAGACCATTGGACAGAGATTGACTTTCTTGAAAACAATACAAATTTAATAATCGGACATAATGGTTCAGGTAAGAGCACCTTATTGGATGCACTTACCTTTGTTTTGTTTAATAAACCATTCCGTAAGATCAATAAGTCTCAACTAGTAAACACAGTGAATGAAAAGGAATGTGTAGTTGAACTGGAGTTTGATGTAAATGCAAGAGAGTATGTAGTTCGTAGAGGAATGAGACCAACTGTATTTGATATAGAGGTTAATGGTTCTCCTTTACATCGACAAGCAGATGATCGATCAAATCAAAAAATACTAGAAGAGAATATACTAAAGGTTAATTATAAGTCGTTTACGCAGATAGTTATACTTGGAAGCAGCACCTTTGTTCCATTCATGCAACTATCAAGTTCAGTTCGTAGAGATGTGATTGAAGATTTACTTGACATTCGTATTTTTTCATTTATGAATAACTTATTAAAAGACAAGTTAAGAATTCAAAAAGAACAAGTTCGATCTCTTAACTTAAAAAGGGAGAACTTAGAAGATAAGATTAAAATGCAAGATAAGTTTCTTAAGGAGATAGAGAATCGTAGCAAAGAAGACATTAAAAGTAGGAAAGAAAAAATTAACGATTTGATTCGGGAAACTGATGAGTATGTTATTACAAATGAAGAGTTAGATCTTGAAGTATCTGGTCTTCTAGAAGATCAAGAAAAAGTTTCTGGAGCAGATAAAAAGTTAAGAAAACTTAATAATTTTAGAGGACAGATCTCAAATAAAGTAGCGATGATTACCAAAGAGCACAAGTTCTTTACAGAAAATACGGTTTGTCCCACCTGTACTCAATCAATTGAAGAATCATTTCGATTAAATAAAATTGATGACGTTCAAACTAAAGCAAAAGAACTTAAAAAAGGTTTTGAAGATTTAGAAAAAACTATCGAAGATGAGAAAGAAAGAGAACGTCAGTTCGTTAAACTAACAAAGGAGATCACTAAACTCAATAATGGCATTTCTAAAAACAATACTCACATCTCTATCAACCAAAAACAGATCAGAGAACTTGAATCAGAAATTCAAACTATTACCGAACAATTTAAAAATAGAAATACTGAGCATGAAAAGTTAGAAGAGTTTAAGATTGGTCTCAAAAAAACTGAAGATAATCTTTCTGAAAGGAATCAGGACATAGTTCATCATGACTTTGCTTATTCTTTATTGAAAGATGATGGTGTAAAGACTAAGATAATTCGTAAATATCTACCACTTATCAATCAACAGGTTAATCGTTATCTGCAAATGATGGATTTCTATATCAACTTTAAGTTAGATGAGGAGTTTAATGAGACTGTAGAGTCACCAATACATGAACATTTTTCATATTCTTCTTTCAGTGAAGGTGAAAAGATGCGTATTGATTTAGCATTATTATTTACGTGGAGAGAGGTGGCAAGAGTCAAGAACTCTGTTAATACAAATCTATTAATTATGGATGAAGTATTTGATAGTTCTCTTGATGGATTTGGTGTTGATGAATTTATGAAGATCATCCGTTTTATAATTAAGGATGCTAATATATTCGTTATATCTCATAAGTCAGACTTACATGATAAGTTTGATAATCTTATGAAATTTGATAAAGTTCGTGGATTTAGTAGGAGGATTGCATGAAGATTTTAGTTACTGGACATCTTGGTTTTATTGGTAGTCATGTGTATGAATACTTTCTAAGTGAGGGTCATGAGGTTGATGGTTATGATATTCCACGCGATCTCGGTGACTTTAAAACAAAAAAGAAGTATGATTTGGTGGTACACCTTGCAGCGAATGCTGCAATACGTGAAGCGATTGAAAATCCTGATGCCTTTTGGGAAAATAATGTTACAAAATCAATACCAATATTTGAATATTGTAGAGAAAATAATGTGAGATGTTTATATGCAAGTTCTGCATCTGTATATGAATGGTGGATCAATGCTTATGGTATTACTAAGAAGGTGAATGAAATACAAGCCCCACCGAATAGTGTTGGTATGAGGTTCTTTAATGTATATGCAGAAAAAGTAAGTCGTCCAGACATGTTGTATCGGATGTTAGAGGATAAGACTGCAACTTATCTTACAAGACATAAAAGAGATTGGATACATGTAAAAGATATTGTATCAGCAATTGCACTTCTTGCAGAAAGTGATTATACTGGAGTTTTAGATGTGGGGACTGCGAATCCTATCGCAGTCATAGATCTTGCAACTAAAATGGGCATGGGACATCTACCTATTAAGGAAGACACACCCGGTGAAAGAGATATCACATGTGCTGATATCAAAAAATTAAAGGAGTTAGGTTGGTCTCCAACCATAAACATACTTGACACGGTTTGACTAAGTATAAATATTTCTAATAATACATATTAGAACATGTTATCAACCCAATATCGTCTTCGACTTGAAGGCATTTGTAAGTCTATTGCAGCAGGAACTGAGGTAAGTTTAGAAGACATGATATGGGCAGAGAAGTTAGCAAAGGCAAATACGAGTGCAAGAGGAATGATAAAACAGGCAAGAAGAATGAAGACAAACCCGAATGATTCTTTTCTGAATAACTTGAATATAGGAGACTCCGATTCAAGTGGTAAACAAATAAGGGGTTTCAATAGTCCAGACGAAATATACGATTGGTTTAGACCAGATAGGTCAGATGATTGGCGACAAAGAGATTAGTAGACAATTAAAAAAGTGTCCACTAACCGTCCTTTGTGGCGGTTTTCTTGTTATCATAGGTATATCAGATAAGAAACCCCATGACTATCAAGCACGAAATCAAATCACAACTCGCTAAATTACTTGCAACAGAAGATTTAGTTGTAGAGCATCGTAAAGTTGAGACTGCAATGTTTGATGTTCAAACAAGAGTGCTAACTCTACCTCTTTGGGATAAGGCATCTGAGAATGTTATTGATATGTTAGTAAGTCATGAGGTTGGACACGCATTATACACACCAAATGAAGAGTGGTGGAAAGAATATGAGATACATCCTAGTTTCGTTAATATTGTAGAGGATGCTCGTATTGAAAAGTTGATGAAGAGAAGATACGATGGTATCTCAAAGACTTTCTATAAGGGTTACACTGAGTTACACAATGATGATTTCTTTCAAGTCAAGAAAAAAAATATATCTGAGATGATTCTTGCAGATCGTGTAAATTTACACTACAAGATTGGTACATATTATGACATACCATTTACTGCAGAGGAGAGATTCTTTCTAAACAAGATTGATGTATGTGAAACATTTGAAGATACACTTAAGGCAGCAAAAGCATTATATGATTATTGTCTTGCAGAAGAACAAAGAAAAGAAAAAGAAAAGGCAGAGGCAGAAGATTTTTCTAACTTCGATTTTGAACTTGATGAGGATGGTGATGGTGATGGTGAGAGACCTATGAATGGTACTAGATCAGAGGAAGTTGATACTGATGATACTGATGATGATGGTGAACAGCAAGAGGAAACTGAGATTGAAACCAAAGTTGACACACATATTGGTGGGCATGATGGTGTTACAGAGATATCTGCAGAGACAGTTGAGAGTCTTGATGAAGCACTTAAAAATTTAACAAATGAAGGTGCAAGAGAGAATGTTTATCTTGAGTTACCTAGACTTGATCTTGATAAGGTTATTATTCCTAATAAAGAGATCCATGATCAGTGTCAGGAAAGATTATCTCAAGCATACAAAAAAGTCGCAGAACAAGAACAAGCAAAGTTAAGAGGTGATACAAGTCACTANAATTACTACACAGAGTATGGTATTAAAAAATATNTAGAGCAAACTGAGCAAGACTTTGCAAAGTTCAAAAAGTCTGCACAGAAAGAAGTCAACTATCTTGTTAAAGAATTTGAGTGCAAAAAATCCGCATCTGCATATGCTCGTGCTACTACAAGTCGTACTGGTGTTCTTGATACAACTAAGTTACATACTTACAAGTATAATGAAGATCTATTCAAAAAAGTTTCAGTGATTCCAGAGGGTAAAAATCATGGTCTTGTATTCATTCTCGACTGGTCTGGTTCAATGTCTCATGTTATGTTAGATACAATCAAGCAGTTGTACAATCTAATGTGGTTCTGCAAAAAGGTTCAGATTCCATTTGATGTTTATGCATTTACAACTTCATATCCAAAAGAAAATCGCGATGAAAATGGATATGCCACACCATTATATGAAGCAAAGGATAATATGCTACTTGTAGAAAATCAATTCTCTTTATTGAATCTCTTTACAAGTCAATCTCGTATCAAAGATTTGAATGAGCAAATGATGAATATTTTCCGTATTGTAAATTCTTACAGAGACTATTCTTATCGTGACCTTACACCTTATGGTTTAGAGTTATCAGGCACACCCTTAAATGAGACAATCGTTGCTCTTCATGACCTTATCCCTCAGTTTCAAGCAAGAACAAAAGTTGAGAAAGTTAATTGTGTGATTCTTACAGATGGAGAGGGTTATCAACTTTCATATCATAGAACAGTTAATAGAACTATCATGGGTGAGTCTTACTTTGGTAGAGGTAATTATGGTGAGGGATGTATTCTTCGTAATCGTAAAACTGGTAAGACATACAACTGTGGTTATCAGTATCACGATTTCACAAAGATGTTACTTCGTAATATCTCTGATGAATTGACAAATGTAAATTTTGTTGGTATTCGTATCATGGATGGTAGAGATGCCAAGCATTTTGTTCAGTCTAATAGTGATGATTTCAACAGTCCACAGATTGAAAAGACTATGCAACAGTGGAGAAAGACAAAGACTCTTATCTTGGAAGATGTAGGTTACAAAGTATATCTTGGACTATCATCATCCGCAGTTGGTAATGATGCAGAGTTTGAAGTCAAAGAAGATGCATCAAAGGCAGATATTAAGAGAGCATTTACTAAGAGTCTTAAGAATAAAAAGATGAACAAAAAAATCTTAAGTAAGTTCATCGAAATGGTTGCCTAAATAACAGGAGATCAACATAAAAACAAAATGAGTAGATTCGGAGATTTATTAAGTGGTGAACCATCAACACCACCTGTAGTAGATGCAACACCATCTTCAGTAGAACCTGTGGAAGAAGTTGTAGAGGAAGAACCAAATTCAGAACCCCTTAATTTGTGGGATTTATCAAAAGATGAATTAGAGGATTATGGACGTTCATTAGGTATTGAACTCGATCGTAGACACAATAAATCAAAGTTGATAAAACAGTTAGAAAATTATATTGACGGTATGTAAGATTTGGAGTAGACAGTTGACAAACTGTCTACTTTTTATTGTAATGGGGATTGTATGAACTATAATAAGTACATCACAAAGAAACCCCTTTTATTATGTCTAATCTATTTGAAGTTAAAATGACTCGTGAAGAAATCATTGATGGTTTAAGATCACAATATGGATCAGAGTTTACCACACCAGAAGTTCGTGCATTCTGTGCGATGAATGATATTACATATCAGACAGTTACAAAAAAACTAAAAGAATTCAAAGTTACTAAAGGTAAGTGGAATCTTGAAGTTACTCAGGAAGTTGTTCAAGATATTGAAAAGGCATATGCAGCACCCTCAGTTGCACCCGCAGTTGTAGCACCAGTTGTCCAAAACCTTGTTCCTGCAGTTGATGAGACATTCGTAAAGTTTGGCCCATTTGCCGATATCAAAAAGATAATTCAATCTAAGTTATTTTACCCCACATTCATTACAGGATTGTCAGGTAATGGTAAGACATTCTCTGTTGAGCAAGCATGTGCACAACTAAATAGAGAGTTAATTAGAGTAAATATTACAATAGAGACAGATGAAGACGATCTTATTGGTGGGTTTCGTCTTGTTGATGGTAACACTGTTTGGCACAATGGGCCAGTCATCGAATCTTTGGAGAGGGGAGCTATTCTCCTTCTAGATGAGATCGATCTAGCATCTAACAAGATCTTATGTTTACAGTCTATTCTTGAAGGTAAAGGTGTCTTCTTGAAGAAGATAGGTAAGTGGGTAAAACCTGCTGCGGGATTTAATGTGATTGCAACTGCAAACACCAAAGGTAAGGGATCAGATGATGGTAGATTCATTGGCACTAATGTATTGAATGAAGCATTCTTAGAGAGATTCCCTGTGACCTTTGAGCAGTCATATCCTCATCCAAAAGTAGAGGAGAGAATGTTACGTCTACACTCTGCTAGTGTTGGTGTTTATGATGATAAGTTCATCAAGAAACTTGTTGATTGGGCAGACATCATTCGTAAGACATTCTATGATGGTGGTATCGAAGAGATCATCTCTACTCGTCGTCTAGTTCACATTATTCGTGCAATGTCTATCTTCAACGACAAGGCAAAAGCAATCGAAGTTTGTGTCAATCGTTTTGATGACGAAACAAAACAGTCATTTATGGAATTGTATGATAAAGTAGATGCAGACGTTGACTTTGACAAGGAGAACAATGAATCTGTGGAAACAGTATAAGGAGGTCTTACACAACACTATCGCACTTCATAACGGAGTCGATAGTGTTTGGGCTGAGTGGGAGTCAAAGGGGATGACTCTTTTAGCAAAGACATACACTAATCAGTATTTGATTAAGTCAAGAGAAGTTGAGATATGGAGTGATAAATGTTGCATCTATAATAATATTCTTTATCCAAAAACAGGGAGTAACCTCCCTTGTTTTGGTATGGACTTGATGGGATTTAATGAGAAGAGAGTTATCATTGTATTTGACTATCAACATCCTGTAGAGAACTACAGATTTTCCGTTGATGGATTACCTAAAAGTGAAGGTGATTATCGTTTCTTTGAAGTAGGAAATCATTTCTCAGATAACATCTATGTTGCTAAATGTGAAATGAAAGATGTGAATGATCATCTTGAAATGTTTACGACCTACTTGACTAAGTACAAAGACATGCTAGAATTAAAGAAACCAACTGGTAAAGATACTAGTGAATANAAAGACTTTGATTCTTACATGACCAGACTCGATCCAGTAGCAGGTTTTCTCACTGGTAAGTTTGGNAAAGAAAAAGCAGAGAGTCTTGTAAATGATTTTTTATTCAATTATGGTTAATGCNTGGAGTCTCGCAGGCTCAATTTTAAATGGNACTTTTGACAAGGACTACCCTATGACTGATATTAAAATTACACCACANGAAAGTGATGAATATGATATTCCTCATAATACAGATTGGCAGGACGGTCTTGATTATGAAGTGAATTACTACGGTGATTATATGGCAGATGTAGATGACCAAAGGGCACATCATTTTACAAACGCATATTCATCTTATAATGATGGATGGACACAACAATATCATAGAGAACAATTAGAAAAAATGGATTACGAACCACAAAGAAATCATCAATACAAATATCACGAAGAAGAAATTCTAAAAGATATTGAAGAATATGTTTCTAGAACATATCAAGGACACTACACAGGAACAAAACACGAGTTTCGCAAAGTTCAAACAATTGATCTAATGGCTGCTAGAGATATTGCAGCACAATTTTGTCAAGCAAACATACTGAAGTATGGAAGCCGTTATGGTAGCAAAGATGGTAGAAACAAAACAGACTTGCTAAAAGTAATACATTATGCTATGCTACTATTACATTTTGATGGGCACTACGGGAAACCATCTATGCCATCTGGCGATTTTGAACAAATGCCCTAATGAAATTACGACCTAAAATGACCATGAATTTAAGTGACAACACTGTAAACATT
>JGI24820J26691_1000547_pt1 | contig 11459 bp, 11 predicted proteins | sample METZYME_5_50m_FD_26691 | JGI IMG/M metagenome (IMG submission 26691) | reverse complement strand
AACACTTTTTAGTGAGTATATTATGAAAAGAACATTTCAACCGAGCAATATTAAAAGAAAAAGAANGCANGGGTTTAGGGCGAGGATGGCTACCAAAGCAGGTAGAGCCGTTCTTTCAAACAGAAGAAAGAAAGGCAGAAAGGTTCTAAGCGCCTAACTTGATCGATTTTCAAATTGGATTCAGCCGCAACCCGTTTTTATTCTAGTAAAAATTTTAGGTTATTTTATAGGCGCTCTAACTCGAACGGTTTGGAAATATCTGTGTCGAGAAAGTTTTTCAAGCTTGCTGTTGAAAGGAATAAAATTAAACGGCGTATAAAAGAGATTTTTAGGCAGGATGGTCTGCATGCTGTCAGTGGTGTTATTATTTTTTCTGTATTTAAGCCTTTTGCAGAGTTATCATATGAAGAAGCACGAAGTGAAATTGGTCATGCGGTTGGGTTGTTAAAGGAAGTATAAAATGAATATAAGAAGTGTTTATTGGGCGTTGTTGATTGGCTTGTCTCTAACTCTTTTATTTCAATGGACCTCAGAAAAACGCGAAGAGTCTGTTAATGACCATTTGTTAAAGGCTCAGACATACAAACCCGCAGAAGATAATGGTTACGTCTCCATTGAAAACGATGAGTTATATGTTGTGGTTTCTGTAGCAACAGGAAATATTGTNGAAACAAGATTAAAAAAATATCCTGTGGAAAACGCTGAGGGTGCCTTAGGATATAGGGTTTTTGGTGAATCAAAAGATGTCGCTTTTAATTATTATTTTAAAAGTGGATTTACAAAAACGTCTCCTGTTTATTCTGTTGAAGAAGCCGGTAAAGATTACGTTGTGTTGGGTGATGGTGAGCTTGGCCTAACCAAGAGGATCTCTTTTGGTGATTCGCCATATGAGCTTTCTATTTATGACGAGTCTTTGTTTGGGGTTGATGGAAAAGTTTTTGCTGGTCTTTATAGGACTGGTGGGAGGGCTTTAGATCTTAAAAGGGATGCTTTGGACGGCGGCATGATGAATAATAGCTCATACGAAGGGGTTGCTATAAGCTCTGAGCAAGACCCTTATGACACATCAAGGCTTTCCAGGGTTGATGACAAGAAAGAGGTTCTTACTCGTGCTGGGTGGATTGCTTTTGTCCAAAAATATTTCTTTGCTGCGCTTATTGGATCTGATGAATATATTTACAACTANTATGTGTTACCAAAGGAGTCTGGTGTTTATAGAATGGGTTATACGGTCGAAAGCTCTTCTTCTAGCAATGTTGCAAGAAGTCATGAGCATCGTTTATTTGTGGGCCCAAAAATAAGAAAAGATTTAATGCAAAGGGCTGAAAATTTAGAGCTTTCTATTGATATGGGTTGGTTTTGGTTTCTTGCTCAGCCAATGGTTTTGGTTATGGATTGGATAAATGGTTATTTAAATAACTGGGGTTTAACAATTATTGTTTTTACAATATTGATTAAATTGCTTTTTTGGCCTGTCACCGCCAAAAGTTTTAGGTCTATGGCCGCTATGAGAAAAATAACCCCAGAGCTTAACGAGGTAAAGGAAATATATAAAGATGACAGGCAAAAACAAGCCAACGAAACAATGAAGCTTATGAAAAAACATGGGGCTAATCCGCTTGGTGGCTGTCTACCTCTTTTAATTCAAATGCCTTTTTTTATTGGTTTCTTTTTTGCATTAAGAGAAATGGTTGAGCTTCGTCATAGCGAGCTTGGTATATGGGCAGATCTTTCTGCTCCAGATCCGTATTTTGTTTTACCCGCTTTGTTTTGTGTGGTGATGATATTGACTCAACGCCTAAACCCACAACCGGCCGGCATGGATCCAACCCAAGCTCAGGTTATGAAGTATATGCCGGTTATGTTTTCTGTTTTGTTTATATTTTTCCCTGCCGCTCTTTGTTTATACACCGTGGTGAATTCTGCAGTGCAGCTGGCACAACAAACCTATCTTTATAAGCAGCAAGGCGCTCTGAATACTNATTAAAATGTCTGTTGTTTTTGCTTTGGCGACACCGCCAGCTAAGTCGGCAATTTGTGTTTTTCGTGTAAGTGGTTCTGGTTGTTTTGATGGCCTATCAAGGCTTATCAAGGGGTCTGGGTATGATTTTAGCTCCTTTCATTTAAAGTCTTTCTATGGTGTTGACGGCTTAGTTGATAAGGCGGGGCTTGTTGTTTTTAAGGGGCCAAATAGTTATACGGGTGAGGATTCTTTTGAGGTTTACGCGCATGGTAGTCTTGCTGTTATGTCTGCGTTTGTAAAAGCTTTTGAGGGTGTTGGGTTTGAAGAGGCTGCNGGTGGTGAGTTTACTAAAAGGGCTTTTTTAAATAATAAAATTTCACTGCACGAGGCAGAGTCTATTGCTGATTTGATTGATGCTGTTGATGAAAAAGAGGTTAGGTTGGTTGGTAGGTCGTTGTTTGGGGAGCTTTCTAAAAATATAATTATGCTCGCTGAAAGTATTGATTTGTTGCGTGTTAGGGTTGAGGCTGAGATAGATTTTTCTGATGAGGGGAATGAGTATTTTGATGAGGGGCTTTTGGGCGATCTTTTGGTTGTTAAAAACAATGTTACTTCTTTTGTGGGAGGTTGTGTAAACAAGAAGGGTTATTATCAGAAAAACAATGTTTTGCTTGTTGGTCCTGTAAACTCCGGAAAGTCTTCTGTGTTTAACAGGTTGTTGGGCTTTGAAAGAGCTATTGTTTCAGATATACCGGGAACAACTAGAGATATTGTTAGTAGTGAGTTGTTTTACGAATCTAATTCCTTTTCTGTTTTTGATTCTGCAGGGTTAAGAGATACTGATGATTTTGTTGAAGGGGTTGGTATTAAAAACACCTTAGAAGAAATCAAAAACGCAGATTTAGTTATTGGTGTTTTTGAGGTTTACAACAAAGATATGATTGATAAGTTTAAAAATTTATCAAAAGGTAATAAGTTTATTTGTATACAAAATAAGATAGATATAAATTCAAAAGAAGAAAGTTTTTTTGATTGTTGTGTTTCTGCTAAAACGGGTGATGGTTTTGAGAGTTTAAAACAAATAATAGTTAATTTTTTCAATTCAGGNATAGGTGTAAAACAAGAANAGCATAAATATCTTATTAGACAGCGACATGAAAATATTTTTAATGNTGTTTTATTAAACTTAAATTCAGCTTGTGAGGGTTTAGAGCAAAATAATTCGCTTGAGCTTGTTGCGGAAGATTTAAAGAATGCAAGATCTGGTTTTGATGAACTCGTAGGAAAAAAATTCTCTGACTCCTTGTTGGGCGATATTTTTAGTAGTTATTGTATTGGTAAATAGTTGTGAATAATTTGTTGATGGTGTTTTATTGTTTTTTTTATCAACAATTTATTAAACGGTTTTATATTTGCTGTTTAACAAAATAATATACTAGTTGTAAAGCCCTTTAAAAGCCGAATTAAAAGGCTTAGGAGTGGTTATTAACTTAAATCAGCCTTACTAATAAAAATAACAATAAGTATATAATATAGATATTAAAATATATAAATATAATGAATAAGTACGACGTGGTTGTTGTTGGAGGGGGTCATGCAGGCCTAGAAGCAGCATATGCAGTTGATAGGATTGGTCTTTCTTGTGCTTTGGTCACCTTCAAAAGAAAATCAATTGGTCAAATGTCATGCAACCCAGCAATAGGAGGGTTGGGAAAATCTCATATCGTTAGAGAGATTGATGCTATGGGAGGCCTAATGTCAAGAGCAACCGATATGTCTGGCATTCAGTATAGAACTTTGAACACAAGAAAAGGCGATGCAGTGCAAGCATTAAGAGTTCAGTGCGACAGAAAGCTTTACAAAAAGGCAACGCAAAAAATAATAAAAAATACAAATATAGAAGTTATAGAAGGAGAGGTTCAGGATCTTGTTGTAGAAGGAAATAGAGTTAAAGGTGTGATAACCAACAATAACACTGTAATGGGAAAAAGAACAATTTTAACTACAGGAACCTTTTTAAACGGAAAGATGTACGCTGGAGAAGAGGTTGAGATTGGGGGAAGATCAGGTGACCCGTCTTCAATCCCACTTTCAAAAAAACTCTATCAATTAAATATTCCTATGGGGAGACTTAAAACAGGAACGCCACCCAGAATTAAACTCTCCTCTATAAACATAAAGGAAATGGAAGAACAGCCAGGAGAAAAACCTACACCCTGGATGTCCTTATACAAAAGACCAAAAAAACACCAAAAACAACTATCTTGTTATATCACAAGGACCAATAAAACAACCCACAAAATTATAGAAGAGAATACTCATCTGTCAGCAATGTACTCAGGAAATATAATGGGTATTGGTCCTAGGTATTGCCCCTCAATCGAAGATAAGGTCAATAGATTTAAAAACAAAGAAGGACATCAGATATTTATTGAACCCGAGGGGATTGATAAAGATCTTGTATACCCGAACGGAGTATCAACAAGCCTCCCCAAAAAAATTCAAGAAAAGTTTATACAATCTATTAATGGAATGAAGGACGCTGTAATTACAGAATACGGGTATGCGGTTGAATATGATTTTATAGATCCAAGAAGCATTAAACCAACACTGGAAACAAAGTTTCTAGAAAATTTTTATTTAGCGGGACAGATTAATGGGACAACAGGGTACGAAGAAGCAGCCGCCCAAGGGCTTATGGCAGGAATTAACGCAGCCAACTCTATTAAAAAAAGAGAAGAGTTTGTTCTTGAAAGAAGCGAAGCATATATAGGAGTTCTGTTGAGCGATCTCACAAATCACGGAATTACAGAACCATATAGAATGTTTACAAGCAGAGCAGAACACAGGCTTCTTCTTTCACAAAACAATGCAGAGCAAAGACTTCTTCTAAAAGCTCACAAACTAGGACTAATAAGCGACAAAAGAAAAGAGCAATACTTATTAAAAGAAGAAAGATATAAAGAATTTTTTAACACCAACCTAAGAAAAACAAAAGTTAAAATGTTTGTTGATAACAACAACAACAAAAACAAACTTAACGAAAACAAAAGCCTCTATCAACTTCTTTCAAGGCCAGACGTTGACCCTAAAAAACTTTACAAACCAANCAAAAAAGAAAAAAGCTTTTATGAAAGATCTGTTGTAGAGATTAAATATAAAGGCTACATAGAAAAACAACTAAGAGAAATAAAAAAAACAAAAAAACAAAACAACAAAAAAATTCCGACAACATTTGATTATTGTTCTGTAGAAGGCCTTTCGAATGAGGTAAAAGAGAAGCTGAACCATCACAAACCTAGAACCATAGGAGATGCAAGTATTATTGAGGGGGTCACACCGGCGGCCATCAANCTAATACTCATCTATTTAAAAAAAGCAGAGATGTTGGAACAAAATGCATGAAAGCCTGCCCAAAGACCAACAAATACAAATAAAAAGTTTTGTTGATGCTGCGGTAGAGTTTAATAAAACCCATAACATTTTTTCAAGAAAAACCAAAGAAGAGGTCTACGAAAAAGATGTTTTAGAGTGCCTGTCTTTAAACAAAAACATACAGGAGAACAAAACTGTTTTAGATTTAGGATCGGGTGGAGGCTTCCCAGGCATTATATTGTCTATAACAAAACCAACAAATAAAATTAGCTTGGTAGAGAGCAGTAGTAAAAAGTGTTATTTTTTAAAAAAGATAAAACACAACCTTTCTCTTGAAAACGTAAATATAATTAATCAAACAATTANTAAAAATAATGACATCGGNCTTTTTGATATTATCACCGCAAGAGCCTTTGCAAGTGCTCAAAAAATATTAGAGTTAACCGAAAACAACACACACAAGACCACAAAATATCTTCTAATGAAGGGGAAAGAAACAACAACAAACAAAGAGTTAAAAGATATTGACAATAAAAGATATAAATATGAAATAATCAAACAAGATATAAATTTTTTTGAAAGAAACGTGGTTTTGATAAGATTAAATGAATAGGATATTAGCTATTGCTAACCAAAAAGGAGGTGTTGGAAAAACAACAACAGCGATAAACTTGGCGGCAAGCCTGGTTGCCACAAACCGAAAGGTGCTGTTGATTGATTTGGACCCGCAGGGCAATGCAACAACAGCGGCAGGCATCAAAACAACAGATCCAAAAACCCTTTGTGATTATTATTTTGAGGGAACCCAAATCAAAGACTGTGTTTATAGCAGCAAAGATGGGTTTGACATTCTACCCGGCGATGCGGGCTTAATAGCTTTAGAGGTCGCCATAAGGAACGATAACAAACAAGGCTTTCTTTCAAACACCCTCAAACCATTCTCAAGCACCCACAACTACACCATAATTGATACTCCACCCACGCTTAACCAGCTTACAATCGAGGCGCTCTTTTGTGCATCAGGCACACTAATACCCTTACAGTGTGAATATTATTCGCTTGAGGGTGTCGCGGGGCTTATGAAGACAATACAAACCATATCAGATAAAAATATGTCATCTAACAGAGTTTTAGGAATCATAAGAACCATGGTTGATATGAGGAACAATTTAGCTAAAGAGGTATCAGATGAGCTTGAAAAACACTTTAAAGACCTGGTTTTTAACACCTTGATTCCCAGAAATGTAAAACTGGCCGAAGCTCCCAGCCATGGACTTTCTGGTATAAAATATATGCCAAACTCATATGGCGCCAAAGCCTATTTAGCTTTGGCTGGTGAGCTTATCAGAAGGGTTGAGTATGTCTGAAGAAAAGAAAACTTTAAACAGGGGTCTAGATGCTCTTTTGGGAGAGAACAGCCCAAACCAAAGATCTGTAAAAGAGGTTGAATTAATAAAAATTAAACCAGGAAGATTCCAGCCCAGATCTAATTTTAACAATGAAAAACTTATGGAGCTTACGGCATCAATCAAAAAACAAGGTGTGCTATCACCCATTTTGGTTAGAGAGCTTGGGCTTAATGAGTTTGAGGTTATAGCAGGAGAGAGAAGGTTAAGGGCATCAAAAATGGCTGGCCTTAAAACAATCCCATGTCTAATAGATCAAAAAGAAGACCAAGATGTGTTAGTTTCTGCGCTTATTGAGAACCTTCAAAGGGAAGACCTCAACCCGGTTGAAGAGGCAAGAGGGCTTGATAGACTTAAAAGAGAATTTGGCCTAACCCAAGANGAGGTTGCCTCTTCTACAGGAAAAGCCAGAAGCACNGTTGCAAACTCATTGAGAATATTATCATTGCCAACCAAGGTGTTAGATCTTCTTGCTCTTGGCAAGATTGAAAAAGGTCACGCCAAGCTTCTTGCATCAATGACNCCAAGTGAAGCCGAAAAAATAGCGAAAAAAATTGTTAATGAGAAAATTTCTGTAAAAGAATTAAGCAATATTTCAACCCCCAACAAGGCTAAATCGAAACCAAGAGCAAAAGACACAGATTTATTAAATATTGAGAGGGAGATGAGCGAGCTTTTTGGCCATAAAATAGAAATCGAAACAAAGAACAAAAAAGCAGGAAAAGTATCAATTACTTACAAAACACTAGACGAATTAGATAACATAATTAATAAGATAAAAAATAAATAATAAACATCTTGTTTATAAATAAATATATTCCTATAATTCTCGCCTGAATATCAATTTAATTTTAACCAAACCAATCAAGGCTTGAACATATTGAACCAAAAAAATATATTTTTAGTTGTACTAATTCTTGCAATCTTTGTGGTTGGAACACTAAAAAATCCAATTTTTTCAGCCTTTTCATTGGGCTATATGGCAACTTTATCTCTTTTATATTTTTGTGGAGCTAAAATACAAAACATTGCAATGAATTTGGGTTACGTATGGGTGACTAAATGGCTTTGTTTTGTGATATTTTTAGTAATTGTTGGCATGAGCGTACCTAACATTTTTCTTGAAAGCATGTTTATGTTTGTTTTGTTTAACCTTACAATAAACCCTGCGTTTTTTATAAATAAGGAGACCGTTTAAAGTGGCATCTGAGCTTACAACAGAGTCATATATTAGCCACCATCTTACCAACCTAAAGTGTGGCAAAACAGATGTGGGTTGGACTTGTGATCCTTATGCTGAAATGGGGTTCTGGTCTTTTCACGTTGATTCACTTTTATGGTCTGTGATTTTAGGTTTTGTATTTTTGTTTGTTTTTAAAAAAGCCACACCCAAAAAAGGAAGCGAAAACGTAGCACCAAAAGGGCTACAAAATTTTGCAGAGATGTGTATAGAGTTTGTTGAAGACAATGTTCAATCAATGTTTGGCTCTATTAAAAACACTCTGGTGGCCCCTTTAGCCCTGACTGTTTTTGTGTGGATTTTACTCATGAACCTAATGGACTTAGTTCCTGTTGACTTTATACCCGTTCTAGCTGGACACATAGCCGCTGCTGTGACCGATGTTTCGTGGATAAAAGAGCCAGATGATTTATATTTTAAGGTTGTTCCAACAACAGATCCCAATATTACCCTTGGAATGGCGTTTGCTGTTTTTATATTAACTATTTACTACAGTATTACAGTAAAAGGTATTAAGGCTTTTGTAGCAGAGTTAACTCTTCATCCTTTTGGTAAGTATTTAATACCTGTAAATTTTGTTCTTGAAATGATTAACTTTATTGCAAAACCAATTTCACTTGGGTTAAGGCTTTTTGGTAACTTATATGCTGGAGAGATGATATTTATATTAATAGCACTGATGTTATTTTTTAGTAGTATCTGGGTTGGCATGTTAGGATTTGCATTGCATTTAGTGTGGGCTTTGTTCCACGTATTAATTGTTGCACTGCAGGCGTTTATTTTTATGGCGCTTACTATTGCTTATTTAGCAATGGCGCACGAAACAGAAGAGCATTAGCTCTTAATTAGAAGGAGAAAAATATGGAATTAAATATATTAGCAGCTGGTATTTTGATGGGCTTGGCAGCGATTGGTGCTGGTGTTGGTGTTGGTGTTCTTGGTAGTAAGTTTATTGAGGCAGCCGCAAGACAACCAGAACTTATTCCCATGCTTCGTGGTCAATTCTTCCTTATGATGGGTTTGACAGACGCAGTGCCAATGATCGGCATTGGGCTTGGCATGTACATGTTATTTGCAATATAAAAATTAAACTATGGATATTAACGCAACCCTTATAGCTCAAGCGATTGTATTTACAGCATTTGTAGCCATATGTTGGAAATATATATATCCACCCATGCTTTCTATGATGCACGAAAGAGAGCAAAGAATAGCTGAGGGCTTAGAGGCGGCAAAGAAAGCAGACGACTCATTAGAAGAAGCAAAGCTTATGTACGATAAAGAATTAAGTAAAGCTAAAAAAGAGGCGGCAGAAATAATTGATAAAGCAAACTCTAGGGCGTCACAGATAGTATTAGATGCAAAAACAAAGGCAGAAGAAGAAGCAGAAAAAATTATGACCTCTGCCAATACAACCATTGAAAGCGAAACAAACAGAGCAAAAGAAGAGCTTCGACAACAGATGTCAGATATTATTATTGATACTACCAAGAAGATATTAGATGAAGAGATTTCTGTTGAAAAACACGATGCTTTGCTTAAAAAAGCTGCGAAGGAGCTGTAATGATTGAGCTTACACCATTAGCCAGACCATATGCTAAAGCAGTTTTTGCATCCGCTTTGGATGCTGCCATAATTGATGAAACAAAAGAAGAGCTAAAGACAATGGCGTTGGCTTCATTAACACCAGAGGTCCAAAGCATGATTGAAGATCCAACCATGTCAAAGGATGAGATTCTTAAATCATTGAAGGCTTTGTTTGACGGATCAATATCTAAAATTTCCCAATCGTTATTAAATGTTTTAGCTGAAAACAATAGATTAAATCTCTTGGAAGCTATTTTTGAAATATATCAGGAAATAGTTGCTAAACATAAAGAGCAAAAAGCTGTAGAGGTATTTGTTGCAACTGAGCCTTCTGAAGATACTACAGAATCAATTAAAACAAAACTTGTATCCGCTTATGGTGAAGGTACAAATATAGAATTTAAAATAGACCCAGATATTATGGGCGGCCTATCTCTCAAGGTGGGTGATGAAACTTTAGACCTTTCTATAAAAGGGAAGGTTAAAAAATTAATTAATCAATTAAACTTTTAGGTGAAAATATGAGCCAATTAAATCCATCAGAAATATCTAGTGTATTAAAAGAGAAGATAGCAGGTTTAGACTTATCTGCCGAAAGAAAAAATGAAGGAATAATTGTAAGCGTTTCAGACGGTATTGTCAGAATCCACGGAATGGGCGATGTCATGTATGGAGAACTTATTGAGTTTGAAAATGGAGTTCTTGGGCTTGCGTTAAACCTTGAACAAGATTCAGTAGGCGCTGTTGTTTTGGGTGATTACCTTGACTTGGTTGAGGGTCAAAAAGTAGTTTGTACGGGAAAAATTCTTGAAGTACCAGTTGGAGAGTCTTTGTTGGGACGGGTTGTAAACGCTATTGGTGTTCCGATTGACGGTAAAGGAGAAATAAAAGCAGAGTCTTCATCACCAGTAGAGGTTGTTGCTCCAGGAGTTATTGCAAGACAGGGTGTTGATCAGCCAGTCCAAATTGGTCTTAAAGCTGTTGACTCAATGGTTCCTATTGGAAGAGGACAAAGGGAGTTAATAATTGGTGACAGGCAAACAGGAAAAACAGCAGTTGCTATTGACGCAATTATTAATCAAAAAGGAACAGGAATTAAATGTATATATGTTGCCATTGGGCAAAAACAATCGACTGTAGTTAACGTTGTCAAAAAACTAGAGGAACATGGAGCGCTTGAACACACCATTATTGTTTCGGCATCAGCATCCGATCCAGCACCAATGCAATATCTATCTGCATATTCAGGCTGCTCAATGGGGGAGTATTTTCGTGACAAAGGAGAAGACGCATTAATTGTTTATGATGATCTTTCCAAGCAAGCCGTGGCATATAGGCAAGTATCTTTGCTTCTCAAAAGACCTCCGGGAAGAGAAGCATATCCAGGAGATGTTTTTTATCTTCACTCTAGATTGTTAGAGAGAGCTGCTAGAGTCAATGCAGATTATGTAGAAAAAGTTACAAATGGAAAAGTTAAAGGCAAAACCGGGTCATTGACCGCGCTTCCAATCATTGAAACACAAGCAGGAGATGTATCAGCTTTTGTTCCAACTAATGTTATTTCAATTACTGATGGTCAAATTTTCCTTGAAACCGATCTGTTTAATTCAGGTATTAGGCCCGCTATTAATCCAGGTATTTCTGTTTCTAGAGTAGGTGGAGCTGCTCAAACAAAGATAATGAAAAAACTAAGTGGCGGAGTAAGAACCGCACTAGCTCAATATAGAGAACTAGCAGCTTTCTCCCAATTTGCATCTGATCTAGATGATGCAACAAAAGCCCAGCTTGCTAGAGGAATTAGAATTACTGAGCTGATCAAGCAAAAACAATATTCTCCAATGAGTGTAGCTCAACAAGCATTAAGTATTTTTGCTGCTGATAGAGGTTA
>JGI24820J26691_1000546_pt1 | contig 11460 bp, 8 predicted proteins | sample METZYME_5_50m_FD_26691 | JGI IMG/M metagenome (IMG submission 26691) | reverse complement strand
AAATCAATTGAAAAAGCGAATATTTTGAAATTGGCACTATTATATTCAAAAGATTATAATATACCTATTTTTTCTTTTCCGCTAAATAGAGAAATATCAAATAATGGAGTTATGAATGAGGGTACAACTAGCACATCATTAGGGTTAAAGGGTATTCCAGGTATGTCTGAAGAAATTCAAATAATGAGAGATATAAGAATTCTTGAATATACTGGTGGCAACTTACATATCCCATATATATCTACAAGAAAATCGCTTGAATTAATTAAAAAAGCAAAAAACAAAGGACTAAATATTTCATGTAGTACATGTGTACACAATTTATTTTTCAATGACAGTCATCTTAGTGATTTTAACACCAATTTTAAAGTACTTCCCCCATTGAGAACTCAAGATGATATCGATCAACTAATTTCTGGTGTCAAAGATGGTTCAATTGATACAGTAACCAGTGATCATAATCCTTTGGATATAGAATTAAAAAACGTTGAATTTGATAAAGCTGAATTTGGCACCATTGGTTTAGAATCTCTTTTTGGTGCGCTCAATAGAATATTTCCCATAAAAACCACAATAAATATTTTGACAAGAGGGAAAAAAGTATTCGGAATCGAGGAAACAGAAATAAAAATTGGAACCCAGGCTGATCTTAGTTTATTCAATCCAATTAACAGCTTTGTTTTCAATGATGATAATGTCTTGTCAATGTCTAAAAACTCAATCTTTACAGGGTCATCTTTAAAAGGAAAAGTTTATGGTACAATTTCAAATGGAAAAATGACATTAAATGAATAATTTTTCATTTGATTACTCGGTAAAAAATCCGCAAACATCAAAAAAAGATAATAAGGTTATTATTATGTTTCACGGATATGGAAGTAATAAAGATGATTTGTTTTCATTTGCAAAATTTATGAACCCAGATTTTTTAATTATTTCAATACAGGCACCCATAAAGCTGGATAACCATTCGCATTGTTGGTGGCCACTTCATTACAATGATAACATGCAATTAAAAATGGACACTAAACTAGCTAAACAGTCCGTTAAGGAATTAAATAAGTTTATTTGTGAAGATTTGGCTAAGAAGTATAATTTTAGCTTAAAACAGGTCTATTTACTTGGTTTTAGTCAAGGCTGTATGATTTCTTATGCCTTATCAATTAATTACCCTGAAAATTTTAAAAAAGCAGTTGGATTAAGTGGTAAAATCCCCTATGAAATTATAGAATTTGATGTAGAATTTGATTACAGTAATCATAATTTCTTTTGCTCACATGGGATTAATGATCATGTTATTCCNATAGAAATTGGCAGAGAATCTAANGAATGGTTTAATGAAAAAAAAATAAAACATGAGTATCATGAGTTTGAGTCNGCTCATGGTATTAATTCAGACAATTTTACTAAAATGAATCTATGGTTNTCAAAAAATTAATTNCATTCAACCTCAAGACCNTCATAAGCTAAAAAAACATTATCAGGTAATTTTTTTTGAACCTCTTCATGAAAACCCAATTTATGGCTGATATGTGTCAAATATGCCCTTCTGGGTTTTATTTTAGAGATTACAGCTAATGCATCGCTTAAGTTCAAATGTGAATAATGCTCCTCCATTCTCAAAGCGTTTATGACCAAAACATCTAAATTCTTTAATTTTTCAAATTCACTTTCCGGAATTGTCTTTACATCTGTGAAGTAAGCTGTATTATCAATTCTAAAGCCATAAATAGGAAGNCTACCATGAAAAGCGTTAAGTACTATCACCTCACTTTCATAAAACTCAAAGTTTTCATTAATTTCATGTATTGTAACCCTAGGGGTACCCGGGATATTGCCATCTGTTCTAAAGATGTAGTCAAACCTATTTTTTAATGCCTTTATCACACGTTCACCTGCATAAATAGGTATATTGCCCTGACGAAAATAAAATGGTCTGATATCGTCTAATCCTGAAACATGATCATTGTGCTCATGAGTAAAAAATATAGCATCTACTCTATCACATCCCGAATTTATCATTTGGGCTCTAAAGTCAGGTCCGCAATCTATAACAATATTTTTATTTTTATGATGAATTAACGCTGATGTCCTTAGCCTTTTGTCTTTTCGATCTTCACTCAAACAAACAGGATGAGTACTACCTATAACTGGAATACCTTGAGAAGTACCTGTACCTAAAAATGTAATTTTCATGCTCAAATTAAATCAAAAATACACTATTTTTTTTCATCGAGTTATAGTTATTTAATACATTTGTTAAAGAAAAACTAACCTATGAACGAGGTAACTCTAAATGGTGATTCTCACCTAGAAGCTATACCTACAATAAAGCAAAAAGCTTTAAAAATCAACCTAAACGAAAATATTTACGGGACTTTCGCTGAAATTGGTGCTGGGCAAGAAACTGCTAGACAGTTTTTCAGGGTTGGAGGTGCCTCCGGAACTATTGCTAAAGCCATGTCAGCTTATGATAAAAGTTTCAGTGATGATATTTATGGAATAGAAGATGATCAAAGATACGTAACACAAAATCGTCTTACAAAGATGCTCAAACATGAAACATCTTTAATTGAAAAGAGAATCAAAAGGAAAGATCAGCCCAATAAAATGTTTTTTTGTTATGCTAACACCGTAGCTACAATTGATTTTGCAAAAAAATACAATGGTCACGGATGGGTTGGAATTAGGTTTCAGATTGACCCTAAGCAAAAGTATAATGAAATTATTCTTCACGTTAGATTTAAAGAAAACACTGCAACTCAACAACAAGAAACTTTAGGAGTGCTTGGAACCAATCTTATTTACAGTGCTTTTTATCATTATAATCAACCAAAAAATATTATAAGATACCTATACGACCATTTAAGTAGTGACCAGATAGAAATTGACACTGTTAACTTTTCTGGACCAGTATTCAAGGAAGTTGATAACCGAATATTAAGTCTTGAATTAGTCAAAAACGGTATGACTGACGCTGTAATGTTTGGTCCTGATGGTAATAATTTATTACCAGCTGCTGCATTGTATAAAAAAAATATATTAGCACTACGCGGAAGATTTAGACCTGTTACCAAGGTCAACGAAGAAATGTATTTAAATTCTTTGGAAATGTTTTTAAATGAGCGGCACGTAGACAAAAAAGACACGATAGTCATATTTGAAATTACAATGGTTGACTTAGCAACAGATGGAGAAATTGACGAGAAAGACTTTATGGATAGAGCCAAGCTTTTAGGCTCATTGGGAGAAACTGTTTTAATTACAAATTTTAAAGAATATTATAAGTTGGTAGAATACTTTTCTTTATATACCAAAAAGAAAATAGGATTAACTATGGGAGTAAATAACTTGGTTAGAATTTTTGACCCAAAATACTATACTCATCTTAGCGGTGGTATTTTAGAAGCATTCGGGAAATTATTTTTCAAAAACATGAAAATTTTCCTATATCCCGTACTCAATGATAAATCTGAAATTGTAAATAGTGATAATGTCAAGGTTCATCCTAGAATGAAGGAGCTCTATAAATTTTTAAAATTTAATGGTAAAGTTGTAGATCTAGAGAAATACAACACAAAATCCCTTACTATTTATTCTCATGAGGTTTTAGCAAAAATTAAAAAAAATACCGAAGGATGGGAGAATTTACTACCCAAAGCTGTAGCAGCTAAAATCAAAAAATTTAATTTTTTCGACTATAAAAAATAGAACTACTTTTCCAGAATCTGAGCTGTGTGCTCTTTAGTTTTTACCTTTTCAATTATTTGTTCAATTTTTCCAGATTCATTTATAATAATTGTTTTTCTAATAATTCCCATGTATTCCTTGCCGTACATTTTTTTTTGTCCCCATGCACCATAAGATGAAATTACTTTTTTATCCTCGTCACACAGTAAACTATAATTAAAACTGAATTTATCACTAAAATTTTTCTGAGCTTTCTCACTATCAGCTGAAACACCTATAATTTCATAACCCTCAGACTTAAATCTGCTATAATTATCGTTTAAATTACATGCCTCAGCTGTACAACCTGGGGTATTTGCTTTTGGATAGAAAAAGAGAACAATTTTCTTACCTAGAAAATCAGATAAATTTATTATCTCACCATTTTGATTTTTGCAACTAAATTCTGGTGCATTATCACCAATTTTTAAAACATTCATAATTATTATATTTGAATGTAAAAATAATACAAATTGAATAAAAAAAATAAGGTTAAATACTTAATAAAGGAGCTTGATAATTTATTCCCTGAGGTTCCTGTTCCATTAGACCACAAAGATCCATATACCCTACTAATTGCCGTTTTATTATCTGCCCAATGTACAGATGAAAGAGTTAATCAAATTACCCCAAAATTATTCAAAAGGGCCGACAATCCATTCGATATGATAAATTTATCAGTTGAAGAAATTAAAGAAATTATAAGACCCTGTGGCCTGTCACCTATGAAAAGTAAGGGTATATATGGATTAAGTAAAATCATTATTGAGAAACACAATGGTCTTGTTCCTAAAACCTTTGAGTTTTTAGAAGAATTACCAGGTGTTGGGCACAAAACTGCTAGTGTTGTTATGTCTCAGGCTTTTGGATTTCCTGCTTTCCCTGTTGATACACATATTCATAGATTAATGTATAGATGGGGACTGAGTAATGGAAAAAATGTAAAACAAACTGAAAAAGATGCGAAGAGGCTCTTTCCTCAGAAAATTGGAACAAGCTACATCTGCAAATTATATACTATGCAAGGAAATATTCACCAGCTAGAGGGTGGAATATTAACAATGATATCATCACTTTAAAAATCGGAAGAAAATCTATTTTAAATAAATTAATTTAAATCTAATAATAAATTACCCATACTTGTTCTTTGAGCTTTTATAGACTTAGAATAACTTAAGATAAAATTAATAGTTTTTCTTTTTGGCTCAAGAGATATTTTCTCTTGAAAAAAGTAGTTTTTTTCCATTCATTTTTTTTGATAGAACGAAAAAAAAAATAGAATATTATATCAAGTGGTTAAAATTATATTTTTCTTCTTAATAATATTTCTTAGATTGATTAATGCGTATCTCATTCTCCCAAGAGATGTATTAATACTAACCCCAGTTTTTTCAGAAATTTCTTTAAAACTTAAGTCGTTGTAGTATCTGTATATCAATACTTCTTTTTGATCATCTGGTAATAATTCGATTATCTTTTTAACCTCTCCAAGAATTTGATCTTTAATCATTTTATTTTCAATATCGATATCCGTATTTTTTAAAACTGAAAAAATATCAAAATCATGCGAATTTTCAAATTTTGGTATTCTTGAACTTTTTCTAAAGTGATCTATAACTAAATTATGAGCAATTCTCATTACCCAAGATATAAATTTACCTTCTTCATTATAGTTGCCTAATTTTAAAGTTCTTATCACCTTAATGAAAGTGTCTTGAAATATATCCTCCGTTAAATCCCTGTCATAGACTTTAGAATAAATAAATGAGTAAATTCTTTGTTTATGACGATTAATAAGAATCTCTAGCGATTTTTCATGCCCAGAAATATATTTTGAAACTAAAACGGAATCTGCAATTAATGGTTTTTTCATAACATTACTTATTAATTAAAACTGAGTTTTATTAAGATTTTTAAAGTAATGTTATTCTATAGGCATAAATTTATAAGTCAAATATACATTTTAATTTAATATTATTCAAAAGTGTTTATTTTTCTTCTTATTGATCGAGAAGTTTAGCACTATATTTGTTACTTAAAATCAAATGGGTTTAACAAAGAAGAAGAACAAAACAAATTCAATTAAGATTAGAGGTGCAAAAATGCATAATCTTAAAAATATTGATTTAGAAATTCCAAAAAAAGAATTCATTGTCATTACAGGTGTTTCAGGAAGTGGGAAATCCTCTCTTGCATTTGATACAATTTACGCTGAAGGGCAAAGAAGATATGTTGAAAGCCTGTCCAGTTATGCACGGCAATTTTTGGATAGAATTGAAAAGCCCAAAATAGATAAGATTACGGGACTAAGCCCAGCCATAGCACTGGAACAAAAAATTTCTTCATCTAATCCCAGATCCACAGTCGGAACTAAAACAGAAGTCTATGACTATTTGAAGCTATTATTCTCCAGATTTGGAAAAATTTTTTCGCCTGTTTCAGGAAAGGAAGTGAAAAAAGATAAAATTTCTGAAATCATTGATGGAATAAAAAAACAGTCTGCAGGAGATAAAATTCTAATCCTCTCAGAGTTAAAAAATATTGATAAAAGTAATTTCCAACAAAAAGTTAAATCATTAATTAGTCAAAACTACAACAGACTATTGCTCGACAATAAAGTAATAAAGTTNAATGATATCAAGAGTGATATGGTTTTTAAGAAAAGTGAGGTTTTTCTTGTCATAGACAGGGTAGTATGTAATGATTCAGAAGAACTTTTAAAAAGAGTAGCTGATTCAATTGAAACTGCCATTTTTGAAGGAGAAGGAAAGTGTATTGTAAAAAACTTAACAAATTCAGAATTAAAGAAATACAGTACAATTCTTGANGCTGACGGAATAAGATTTACAAATCCTGATACAAATTTTTTTAGTTTCAATAATCCTCACGGGGCTTGTAAAAAATGTGAAGGCTACGGAGATATCGTTGGTATTGATGAAAAACTTGTTATTCCTGATACCTCACTTTCTGTGTTTGATAATGCAGTTTATCCATGGAGAGGACAAAAATTAAAAAAATATAAATCTTTATTTATTAAAAATTCGCAGGAATATGACTTTCCTATTCACAAACCTTATCATGAACTTTCAGAAAAGCACAAAAAATTGCTATGGGATGGTGATAAAAATGTTATTGGAATCAATAATTTCTTTAGAAAACTAGAGGCAAAACTATATAAAATTCAAAATAGGGTACTACTTTCAAGATATAGAGGTAAAACCATATGCAATTCCTGCAATGGTAACAGATTAAAAAAAGAAGCGGGTTATGTTAGAATAAATGATAAAAATATATTTGACTTAATTAATATGCCTCTAGAAAACCTAGAACATTTTTTTGATACATTAAAAATTAATAATAGAATTACAAATGAACTAAAAGAAAGAGTGAAATGTTTAAACGATCTGGGGTTAGGCTATTTAACACTGAATAGAAAATCAAGTACTCTTTCAGGTGGTGAAAGTCAAAGGATTAATTTAGCCACCTGTATAGGGAGTAATTTGACAGGCTCTCTTTACGTACTTGATGAACCTAGTATTGGTCTACATTCGCATGATACAAAGCAACTAATTAAGATTATTAAAAAATTAAAAGATTTAGGTAATACTGTTTTAGTTGTTGAACATGATGATGAAATCATTAAGTCAGCTGATCATATAATCGATATTGGACCATACGCCGGAACCAATGGTGGTCAAATTGTGGCACAGGGTAATTTTAAAAATATAATAAAATCTGATTCATTAACCTCTAAATATTTAAATGGGAAATTACAGGTTGAAAAAAATACAAAAAAACGTGATTCAAAATTTAAAATTTGTATTAAAGGATGCAGAGAAAATAATCTAAAAAATATTACTGTTGAATTTCCCTTAAATAAGCTTGTTACCATTTCTGGTGTTTCAGGTTCAGGAAAAAGCACTCTGATTAATAAAATTTTATACCCATCTGTATTAAATTATCTAAATGATTACTCTGTAAAACCTGGCGAATTTGATAAGTTATCAGGTGATTTAGATCAGATTAGTTATGTGGAATATATTAGTCAAAAGGCAATCGGAAAATCATCAAGATCCAATCCTGTTACATACATAAAAGCATATGATGATATCAGAAAGTTATATGCTTCATTAAGAGAAAGTAAAATAAGGGGATATAAACCAAAACACTTTTCTTTTAACGTTGATGGAGGAAGATGTGAAAACTGTAAAGGAGAGGGTGTCAATACCATTGAAATGCAATTTATGCCAGACGTAAACTTGACATGTGAAAGTTGTAATGGGAAAAGATTTAAAAATGAAATATTAGAAGTTCAAATTAAGGGTAAAAATATTTCGGATATTTTAGATTTGACCGTTGATGATGCAATTATTTTTTTTAACGAGCTAGAGGAAGAGAAAATTTCTAAAAAATTAAAAGTTTTACAAAAAGTAGGTCTCGGGTACATNAAACTTGGGCAAAGTTCCTCAACCCTCTCTGGTGGTGAAGCACAAAGAGTGAAATTAGCCTATTTTTTAAGCATAAAAACAAAATCCCAGAATGGTCTATTTTTATTTGATGAGCCTACCACGGGATTACATTTTGACGACATAAATAAGCTTTTAAAATCTATCAACCAATTAATCGATAATGGTAATTCTGTCATCATTATTGAACACAATCTAGAAGTAATTAAGGCATCTGATTATGTAATTGACTTAGGNCCATATGGNGGNAACAAAGGTGGTGAANTTGTTTTTCAAGGAGATTTTAAAAANTTTACAAAAGAAAAAACATTAACGGCAATCAGTTTGAAAAANTCAATAAGNTAAAAGTTTGGCACGCCGTTTGTTTTANTTGAATTGGTTAGTTTAATTTATTGAATAGTTAGTTTAAGCCCTGTATCTTTCCTATATTACAGGGCTTTACTTTTTTTTGCAACTTTACTAATCACCCCTACTAATTTTGAGGTCAAATTTTTTCTNTGATAAATTTCAATATTTTTTCTGTTGTTTTTATCGCTTAAATTGTGTTTGTAATTTTCATATAATTTTTCTAGATGAAATTTCAATGAGTTATAGTCTTTATAGTTAAAAAACTTTCCAGAGGATGTTTTCGATAAAATATCTTTTACATCCGATTTTTCTGGTCCAATCGAAACGATCGGTCTGTTTGAATTTAGATAATCAAATAGTTTCCCAGGAATAGCATATGAGGCACCATCATCATCAACTTCCAATATTAGTAGAACTTGACTTGAAGACATAAGTTTGATTGACTTTTTGTGTTCCAAATAATCATGAAATTTAATACATTCATTGAATTCTCTTGAGCTTAGTTGTTTTTTTATTTTTTTACTATTATTTCCGATTAAGTTGATTTGTAAGTCTTTTTTGAATCCATCAATATTTTTCGATAACTCATCAATTATATCCCACAGAAAATCTGGGTTTCTTTCGTCGTAAAGAGAACCAATGTGAGAAATTGAAAACTTTTCATCTAATTCCACATCTTGCAATTTGTAATCATATCCATTAGTTATCTCATATACATTTTGATTGATTTCAGAAAACAAAGTTTTTAGCCTATTTGATGTTACTATCACAGCATCCGAATTACATAGTACTTTATCACGTAGTTTTCTGTGAGATTCTTTAACAAAAGGCAATAGATGAAATCTATTTAAGTAATTTAAATGTAACCAAGGATCTCTAAAATCTGAAATCCATTTAATATTTAGTTTTCTCTTGAGTTCGTATCCAATCAAATGTAGACTGTGAGGAGGGCCTGTAGTAATAATTGTATCGATTCTATTTTCTGATAAATAATTCTCTAAAAATTTTACAGAATTTCTTTTCCAAAAAACTTTCATATCAGGGATAAATAAATTACCTCTTAGAAAAAAAATAAACTTTTGTAATAATGACTGATTTTTATTTTTTGATACGTTACCAGACCTAATACTATTCAAAGAACTAAGATTTGGAAAAAAATTAGAAATCTCAAATATTGGAAATTTAACAATCTCACAATCTTGACTAACCTCANTATTCAAAGATTTGTCATNGATNGGGTAATTTGCATTTTCTGGAACAAATANTACTGGATAAATATTAAACNCTGGTAAATATTTTACAAATTTTAACCAACGCTGTACACCTGGACCCCCAGCCGGTGGCCAATAATAAGAAATTATCAGTATCCTCTTTTTCAATTTTTTCTTCTTAGAATTAATATAAAAATTAACATTACAAATCCAAGACTGCTGAATAAGCTTATTTTAGAGCTTAACTTTACAACATCAGGGTCAAATATAAATTCAATTTCATGAACTCCTCTAGGCACCTCTAATCCCCTTAGAACATAGTTAAATCTATGATTTGGTGTTTCTTTTCCATTAATGTATGACTTCCATCCTTTTGGGTAGAAAATTTCAGAAAATATTAAAAGGCTTTTATCATCAGTAGACACATTATACTTTATGAAGTTTGAACTTTTTTCTGANAGAACAACACTTGAGTTAATATTTTGATAAGTTTTATCGGAAAGTGACTGAGAAACGGAAACGTCCTTAAAATTTAATGAATCAAGGATTTTTATTTCCTGATCATCATTTTTAACATTAATATTTTGCTTCACAAACCAAGCACTTCCAGATGTAAAATCATTTTGATAAATTTCTTTTATGCCCTCCTGCTCAAAAATTATATACTTGGTNTTAAGCATGCTGAGTGTATTTAAATGACTCTTATTTAAATAAAACTCCATTAAGTCATTGTACCTTCCAAGTTTTGCAGCATGNTATCCATTAATTGAATTAAAAAAATAGTTTGGCTTGGTTGTATTATCTGTCAAATCAAGAATTCTGAAATCTGAATCATCTTTAGCTAAAGTTTGATAAACATCATCCGTACGATATGGATTTTCAACAAAAACCGGATCAACAAAATTTTCATCATTTACATAATTTTTTGAAAATGAAATAAGATCGTAACAAATAATAACGCAAAAAGAAATAATCAGCAGTTGCTTACTCAATTTAGATTTCAGGTAGAATAAAATAATTAAATAAGAGATTAAAATATAAAAGAAAGTCCTTTGTAGTTGATTGATAAAAATATTTTTTCTGTCTAAAATCAACGCTTCGACTACACTCTGATCCATGAGCTGATCGGAAACACCTGTGTATGAAAAATAATCTTTAAATAAAAACAAAGACAATAAAATTGAAATGAATAAAATTACAGTGTAGTTCAATGCTTTTAATTTCAGCTTAAAATCGACTTCCTGACTAATTAGTTTAGACATACCTAAAATTGCAAATATTGGAATACATAACTCAAGAATTACCTGAATTGAGGAAACAGCTCTGAATTTATTATAAATAGGAAAGTAATCGATAAATAAATCTGTAAGAAAACTAAAGTTTTTTCCAAATGATAATAGTAGAGAAAGAATTATGGATGCCAATAACCAACCTCTATGCTTTCCTCTATATATAAATACCGAAAAAACAAATAAGAAGAATACAACCACACCGAGATATGCAGGAGCCTCAACAAAGGGTTGATCACCCCAGTATGTAGGGCTATTTTTGATAATTTGGCTTGATTCTATTGGACTGTAACCTTTGCTCCTTAAAAGATTATAAAATGAAGATTCTTGATCTAAATTCTCAGAAGATCCTCCACCCATGATTTTTGGTATAAACAAATTCAAACTTTCAAAAATACCATAACTCCACTGAGTAAT
>JGI24820J26691_1000545_pt1 | contig 11477 bp, 10 predicted proteins | sample METZYME_5_50m_FD_26691 | JGI IMG/M metagenome (IMG submission 26691) | reverse complement strand
TGATAAAACTCACCATTATAAAAAGAATCATCACAATCTCTGTATACGGTATATCTCAATTCCTCCTCTCAACTTCAAGTTGGCTTGTGCTTATAAAAATAATAGCTATATTTGGTTCGGCTCCAATAGCTGCGTATACGATCACTCTCAGACTGATGGAATTTGTCTGGTTACCTGTATGGGGTCTTGGAAATGCAGCAGCCACACTAGTGGGGCAAAATCTTGGTGCAAATAGGGCAGACAGAGCAATAAGATCAGTCAAATTGACAACAAAATACAGCTTATACTTCATGGTGGTTTTTGGTGTTCTACAATTCGTATTTGCCAGTCAAATAATGAATTTATTCAGTGACAATCAGGAAGTAATCACTTACGGCATAAATTGCCTCAAGATTATTGCTTGTGGATATCCAGCCCTCGCGGTTGGCATGATTTTAGTTCAATCATTAAATGGCGCAGGCGACATTAAATCACCAGCAATTGTTAATTTTTTATCGTATTGGGTTGTACAAATTCCGCTTGCCTACTTTCTCTCAGTGCATACTGATNTAATGGGAAATGGAGTATTTATATCGATTTTTGTTGCTGAAACTATTCTCGCGATACTTGCCTACCTCGTATTCCAGAGATCAAAATGGCAAGAAATAAATATTTAGGAATACCTGGATGAATGCAACGAAAATGTTCTTTGAGGCTCATAAAGTCGATTTGTTCAGAAGCAATAAATTAATTTTTGAAAATCTCAACTTAAAGATTCATGATAATGAGTCTATCGCCATCCTTGGTCCAAATGGATCAGGAAAAACAACACTGATAAAAACCATCAATCGAGAAATATATCCTGCCACAAAAGAAGGCTCTTACTTAAAAATTTATGGGAAAAGGACATGGAATGTTTGGCAACTAAGATCAATGATTGGCATTGTCTCAGACGATTTAATCCAGTCATACAATCAAGATGTTATTGGAGTTGAGGTTGTGCTGTCTGGTTATCATGCAAGCATTGGTGTGCATGGGCAAATTCAAAGAAGATTGAAAACTGATCAAATTGATAAAGCTAAAGAGATTATGCAAAAGTTGGATATCTCATCACTTGAAAATCAACCACTAAAAAAATTATCGATGGGTCAGAAAAAAAGATGTCTATTGGCACGTGCTCTGGTCCACAATCCGAAGATCATTCTGTTAGATGAGCCGACAACTGGACTGGATCTATCTAGCACCTATAAATATATGGATATTTTGGCCAGTCTCAAGAAAGATGGTCACAACATAATTCTGATCACGCATAATATCCATGAAATAAATAATGTGATAGAGAGAGTCATTATGCTCAAAAAAGGAAAAATTGTTGCAGATGGCAAGAAAGATGAAACTCTTACTGAAAAAAACTTAACCAATGTGTTTGATGTTGATGTTGGATTAAAAAAGATAAATGAAAATTTACTGCCATACAAAAAAACTACTCGGCAATAAAAACGTCAATGAAATCTCTCAATTCATTTGGATTGCTTAAGAAATATTCCTTCTTGTCTTTTGGCAACTTTTTGAGATGATGCTCGAGTTTGAGTGCCTGTCCTTTTTCTTGAATTTGATGAGAAAAAACCAAACTGAAGGGCTGCCTGCCTTTTAGATATTTTGCCCCACGCTTCCCCGATGCATGCTCCCGTTGTCTTCTTACTAAATCATTGGTGATGCCGATATACAGGCTATCATCGTTGCATCTTAATATATAAATACTCCACATATTAGCATTCAAATAATTGTTTAGTGGCTTAGTTATTTAGCAAATTTTTTATTTTATGACAGGCCATGTTTTATTTCTGAAATCTTATTGTCTTTTTCTTCCCATAGTCGATTTAACCAGTTCTGAAATTTTTCTTTGTTTTGGCTGCTTTCATGATAATCATTTACAAGCATCCAGTCCTCAATATCTATTTTTTTTATATCAACAATAACTCTATCAAATCCACCACAAAGAAGATCCCAAAAACTTACTGTGCCATCTGGATAAACAATCGTTACATCTAGAATCTTGTTAAACATTTCTCCCATTGAGGATAATGCCAGACTAATTCCACCAGCTTTAGGTGCAAGAAGATTCTTGAAAGGTGAGTTTGTTTCTTTTCTTTTCTCCTCATTACAGCGTGTTCCTTCAACAAAATTGATCACGCTGGTCGGATTGTCTTGAAATTTTTTACAGGCTTTTTGGGTGGCTTTAATGTCTTGCCCCTTTTTATTTGGAAATTTCGCCAAGTAGGATTTTGAATATCTTTGCATGAATGGCATATCAAGTGCCCACCAGGCTATCCCCAAAAACGGAATCCAGAACAATTCACGTTTAATAAAAAACTTCAAAAAAGGAACCTTATTATTTAGGACTGTCTGCAGAACTATGATATCGACCCAGGACAGATGATTTGCCAAGATCAAATACCAATTTTCCACAGTTAACTGATCGTTGCCTTCGATACTCCATTTTGTTTTATTTAGAGATGCAAATATAAACGAATTACATGAGACCCACATTGAAGCCATCCGGCTGCAGTTTTTGTTGAAAAATACTTTTAAAGAATTTGCTGGTGATATTCCTCTCAACAACGCAAAGATTACCAATGGAAAAAACCAGAACACCGTGTTCAAGAAAAGAATAAATAAAACTAGTGCACCTCTTAAGTTTTTCATAGAAAACGCCTTAATTTTATTATCCGATTAATTGATTTTATCTGAAACATTCTGCTTTGCTTGATAACTCTTATGAGTATAATGTAGACCATAAATTTAAAGTGATGCAATTATCGCCTAATTCACAAGAGGTATTCAATAATTATGTCTGAAGCCAAGCTCATTGATGGGAAACAGAAAGCTCAGGAACTCACTGATAAAATCAAGCAGTCCACATCTGACCTAAAGAGCAATGGAATTGTTCCTGGATTGGCGGTCGTAATCATTGGTGAAGATCCAGCAAGTCAAGTTTATGTTAGAAATAAAAAAAGAACTGCAGAGGCCTGTGGATTTTATTCTGTCCAACACGATTTATCAGAAAATGTTGATCAATCAGAGGTTCTGGATCTTATCAATAAACTGAATAATGACGATCAGATTCACGGTATATTGGTTCAGCTGCCGCTTCCAAAACATTTAGATGAAAAAGAAATAACACAAACTATTGCACCTCAAAAAGACGTTGATGGATTTCATTACGTTAACATAGGTCAATTGTCTGCTGGAGAAGTAGAGCAGGCATTTGTTCCTTGTACCCCAGCTGGGTGTATGCTGATGATTGAAGATCATGTTGGCAAGGATCTTTCTGGTATGCATGCAGTTGTTATTGGAAGATCAAACATAGTTGGTAAACCAATGGCAAATCTACTCCTTAAGGCCAATGCAACAGTGACCATCTGCCACAGCAGAACCTCAGATTTAGAATCTATTACAAAAACTGCAGACATAGTTGTTGCCGCGGTGGGTCGAGCGGAGATGGTCAAAGGTGAGCACATAAAGGACGGAGCGGTTGTAATAGATGTGGGTATTAATCGTGTGGAGGTTGAAGAACAGGGAGAAACAAAATCAAAGCTTACTGGAGATGTTGATTTCAATAGTGCATCGATGATCGCGAGTGCCATCACACCAGTCCCTGGGGGAGTTGGCCCCATGACAATTGCAATGCTGATGTTCAATACATTAAGAGCAGCCAAATTTTCAGATAAAAAATAAACATGATTGAACTAAAAGAACCACCAAAAATTGATCTCGAGCAACTTCAAAAAGATTCCTCGGGTTACAAAAAAACCATCCAAGAAGTTAAACAAGCCGCGTTAAATCCGGGTTTCTTCTGCCTTGAAAATATTTCTGAGGAGCAAGCCGATCTTTTTGCTAAAACAAAGAAGCAGATGGACGCTTTTTTCTCACTGGGCAGTGATGATCCAATTAAACTGGATATCGATACAACCGATTCGGATAACAGCTATGGATGGATGCCAATGTTTCAAGAGCCGGCCTATGAGGCAGGAACGCTAGCTCATCTTGAGTCGTTTGATTTTGGCAGGAGAAAAAAATCAGCAGAGAAACCATCTTATAAACCAAACCGTTGGCCAAAAATAAAATCATTTAGAGAGGATATTCGTAATATTTGGGATGCGTACACGAATATTGGAATGCTAACACTTGATGCCCTAAATGAAGCTTTCATTTTACCAAATGAATTTCTCAAAAAAAACTGCGATACCCAAGACCTCAGCACAATGAGACTTCTGAACTATCCAAAAGTAGACAGTTCGCTTATCAATAAAAATAATGTTGGTATATCTGCACATACCGACTTTGAGTGTATTACATTGATATCGCAAACTTCTCCTGGACTCGAAGTCAAGGGTGTTAATGGTGATTGGTATAAAGCTTCCACTGACGACAAGAAAATTATGGTAATTTTTGGAAAGATGCTTGAGGTATGGACTAATGGTGTAATCAAGGCTACGCCTCACAGAGTGTTAAATCGTGAATGGCAGAGATACAGTATTGTGATGTTTTTTGGAGTGAATGATGAGATCACCATAAAACCATTGGCTCAATTCACAGAGAATAAAGAGATTAACTACACACCAATAAAACAAAGAGCACATATCGACGAGGAAATAAAAAAAGCACTCGAGAATAGAGATTCACTCAATGCTGCTAAATAACTTCCTTTAGTGACTCTCTAGATATATTTCCACCACAAATTACAATAACGGCTTTCTTTCCTGCATATTTTCTTTTTGTTGCCAAAAATCCTGCTATAGCTACACTTGCCGCACCCTCTATCAACATTCTGTGGTTATCCATAAAATTATTAAGATTCATTACTATTTCATTTTCAGAAATAAGCTCGAAATAATCTATTAATTGTTTGCATAACTCAAAAGTTATTGCTCCCTTTTCGATGCCACCAGCGGTTCCATCTGAAAGTGTTGGTGCGCTTTCAATGTCTAGAATTTCATCCGCATCAATAGAGTGAGCCATAACGGCAGAATTGGTAGGTTGACAACCAATAATATCAATCATTTTATTAGAAAATTTAGCGTACGCACCGATCCCAGATATCAATCCGCCTCCACCGACTGAGACAGAAATCACATCACAGTCTGGTAATTGATCCATTATTTCAAAGCCACAAGTTCCCTGCCCTGATATCACATCGAAATCATTATAGGGTGATAGGTAAGTTAAGTTATTTTTTACGGCATAATCTCTGGCAAAGTTTTCCGTATCAACGCCATCTTCACCATGAAAACGCACCTCGCAACCGGAATTTTTTATAGCATTAACTTTGACTGTGGAGGTAGCTTCAGGCACAAAAACCAAGCCTTTAATACCAAGCTTACTCATTGCGAGAGCTGATGCTGCGCCATGATTTCCACTGGAAGCGGTAACGCACCCGCCTTTTATCTCTTCCTCAGACAACGATAGAACTTTGTTGAAAGCCCCTCTCGCTTTGAATGATCCAGTGACCTGAAAATTTTCTAATTTTAACCAAACTTCTGCGCCGCTGAGTTCACTCAAATAAGCGGAATACTCGAGAGGCGTGACTCTCGTAAAATCTTTGATTCTTTTTGCAGCCTCTTCTATCGAAGATGGCAGAGAATCTAGATTTTTTTTATTCACAATTGATCAATGTAGTTAGACACACTTAGAAAGTATTTCCATATCACCTTCATAGGAACCGGCGTCAAGAGGTCCAAACGAGAACCTGATAAAGTTATCCAGAGGGCTTGACGATTCACCATCTCTGGTCATATCGCAGAGATACCCAGGAAGAATTCCTGCATCGTGTTTAAATAACTTTTCATTAAACTCATCCGCAGAAAGTCCATTAGGTAATTTACCCCAATGATAGAAACCTCCACACCCTGTGTATAGCTCAAAACCCAAATCGCTGAGTCCCTTTTCGTATCTTGCTCTTTGTGATTTGAAAAAATCACAAACTGCTTGACGAGCATGCGCAACACGATCTTTTTCAAGAAGCTGAGTTACATATAGTTGTGAGGCTCTTGATACACCTCCCATACCAATTGATGAATAATTTCTGAATAATTCTATATGTTTCTTTGCCGCTATCATCCAACCAACACGCATCCCAGGAACTTGAAGTCCCTTAGTAGCTGCACCAGCAATGAATATGTCTGTGTCATCAATATTGTCAACATATTGTATTGCGCTCATTGGTTCTGGATCATTATAAAACTCATAGGCCTCATCAAATAGCGCTCCTCTTCCGTCCTGACTGTAGTGCTTAACAATTTTTTTCAATCTTTCTGGCTCAAGTGCTACTCCTGTAGGATTACATGGATTACTCTTTAGCAAGAATATTCTGCTCGTTCCTTCCACAGGCTGGATGTCGTAATCTTGGTCAGAGGGTCTAAAATTATTATCTGCATTACTTGGAATAAAATGAACTTTTCTGTCTAACAGTCTGAACATATCCCAGTATGGTGTGTATTCAGTTTCCTCTAAAGCAACACAGATATCTTTTTCAAGAAATGACATGCATGCCATCAAACCTGGTCTCCCACCAGCAAATACTCCAACATTATCTGGTGTAATGCCTGCATTATAATGCTCGTTATAATAATCAGAAATCGCTGTTCGTAGCTCAATCTCACCAGTAGCCTTGGGATACTTAAGATCAGATATTGTATTAAGGCTTATTGAATCAGGAAGTGCTGGGCCGTTTGGAAGTTGAGAAGTTATTGGGTAGCCTTGAGCCCATGGATGAGTTTTTCCATCTCCCATGTATTTATTTGTTGCATCAGCAAATTTGAATAATGTCTCATATACGCCCATTGGTGGAAATTGAACTAGCATAATTGTCCCTTAATTTTCTAATTAAACTTTATTACTTTTCAGATATGACTCATGAAAGTATACTTTTAACACACAAATAACAGGTCAAAATATTATCATTTTTTTTACCTAGAATAATAAAAATTAAATAAAAAGTAATGGAAAAGATTCTAGGACCAGCGATCAAATATCTAATATTTTTTATTTACCGTGTTAATCAAATTTGGTGATATCAAATGGCCAACAAAAATATAAGCAGCGATAAATTCGGACTAGCGTTATCTTATCTTCTATTGGGAGAGTTTTCGGGCCTCGCGCTTGATATTTCTGCCAAATATATTCTTCAAGAATACTCGTTAATTCAGTTTATTTTTGTTAGGAGTCTGCTTGCAACTATCATCTTTCTAATAATTTGTCCTTGGTATGGTGGCTTGCAAAGTATGAAAACGAAAAAATGGAAATGGCATTTACTTAGGGCATTCCTTTCAATTATTGCAATGTTTGGATTCTTTTATGGTATCAGTCGGATGCCATTGGTCAATGCGGTTACAATCGTCTACATTGCCCCAATTATTGTCACAGCACTATCAACAACCCTGCTCAATGAAAAGGTTGATTGGCCCAGATGGATAGCAGTTATTGCGGGATTTTCTGGGGCACTAATAATTTTGAGGCCAGGCGAGGGATCAAATATCCAAGCTTCCTTAGCCGTTTTTGCCTCCGCTATCGGTTTCGCCCTATTAGCCATCACAAGCAGAAAAATAGCAAAAACGGAATCCATCATCTCTATGTCTTTATATGTATTGATCGGACCAATGATTGCTTCAATGTTTTTTCTTCCAAATAACTACATCGCTCCTGATGGCTCAGATTGGCTAATATTTTTATTTGCAGGGGTCGCGTCTGTTTTTACTTGGATCGGATATATTAATGCTTACAAAAGATACTCGCCGATGGCGTTAGCACCTTTCGAATATTTTGCTCTTATTGGAGCGGCCATTGCTGGATACTATCTTTGGAATGAGATCCCAGACAAATTCGTGTTAATTGGTGCGTTGATAATTATTGGCAGTGGAATATTCATTGCTCGTCGTGAAATAGAAAAGTCTCAATCGACTACGTACATAAGAGGTTTTAGATCCTCTGGAGTGAATAACATGGTGAGAAGATTAAAAAAGAAGTAACTCTATTCTACTCTTTCACTAGGTTATTAATCTCATCTATTCTTGATGATATTCTTTCGATTACTTCAGAAGTTTTTTTGATTTGCATCTCAACTTCATCGAAAGATCGTTGCTCAATTGCTTCCCTTACACCGGGTAATGTTTTGACGCCGTAACCAGTATAAAATCCTGGAGCATAGATATAATGTCTGTACCAGTTCCTTCCTGGAAGACCTTCATTTCTTGTCATTAATTGCTCAGAGGTATACAACAATTTATTTATTTCTTTACTGTGCTCTGTATTAATATTTCTTATACGTTCATACTCATATGCAGATCCTAATAGTTTTATTAAGGCATTCTTAAGAGGAGAAAAATTGAAATAAGGCACATCAGATTTTATTTTAGGTGGCTTTATCGATTTTTTGGGATCTAAAGCCGCCTTGTATGTGCCATCAAGAACTCTGCTATTTGTCTCTCTAGTCTCTTGACGCATGTCATCTGCAAGCTCTTCCAACTCGTTAATATACAATTTTATATTGTCAGCAAATCCATTGAACTCAAATGGAAGTCTGGGAGCATTTGCCATCCTCAATGTAGCTCTGCCTGCCACCTCTACAAGTTTACCCCCATAGGTTAGGCCAGGATCTCTCCACCTAGTGAAGTGCTCATATGTGTCATACAAAGTATGATAGCTCCCTCCTTTACCTTCTCCTCCAAAGCTTATATTTGCTGAAGCTATACCGAGGTGTTGTAAAAATGGAGTGTAGTCTGAACCAGAACCAAGAGGATTAATTCTTAGGTTATCCCTATCCCTTGCTTCTTGTCTTACTCGCTCTGATTGACCATTAATTCTCAGAAATGCTTTTTTTCTGTCCTTAATTGTTACTCCTAAGAGAGGATCCTCAACGTCATCCATAATCTGATTAAAAAAATTCTCGAGCGTATGGCTTCCACCAATATTCACAAATCCGCGTGAATTACCGTCTGTATTTAAATAGACCACAGCACGATCTCTGAGCTCTTTTGCATGATCTTCCACCCACTCAGTTGAACCTATTAGACCAACCTCCTCCGCATCCCATGCTGCATAAACAAGGGTTCTCTTAAGTTTTTGACCCTCTTTTCTAAGAGTCGCAATTGATTTTGCTTCAGACATCAGGGCAACTAACCCAGAGATAGGATCTGCGGCGCTGTGACTCCAGCCATCATGATGATTGCCTCTTATTACCCATTCATCTGGATAAGTATCACCATATAATTTTGCGATTACATTGTAAGCTGTTGTCATTTTCCAATTGAACTCAACATTCATTCTAACCTTAGCCGGGCCAGGTCCTAGGTGATAAGTAATAGGAAGGTCCCCCCTCCAATCAGCGGGAACAACCGATCCTTCCATCGCACTCAAAAGAGGAAGTGCATCTCTGTATGAAATTGGCATAACTGGAATTTTTGTTATAGTTTGAGCATCATCAAATTTCAATCTTTTAGCAAATTTGGTAGCGCCAATCCCAGGAGTTAATACATCGCCAGGATATGTAGGCATATCCATTACAGACCCTCTTTGTACTCCACTTTCATTCTTGTAGGGCCCAAGAGGGTAAACATCACCCTGACCATAACCATCATCAGCAGGATCAGANTAAATTATTGTGGCTATTGCGCCCTTCTCTCCTGCCAATTTTGGCTTAATTCCTCTCCAGGATTTTCCATATTTCGCAATGGCTATCTTTCCTTTTACATCTACCCCGTAACGTTCAAGTAGCTCATAATCCTCTGGAATACCATAATTTACAAAAACCAGTTCGCCCTCAACTTCTCCATCAATTGAAAAAGCATTATATGGGGGCAATAATGTGTCACGAACGGATGTACTTGGATCCTCAGCTAAACTTTCTTCATGCAACAATGCCTTATAATTTCTAGGAGAAACTAATTCTAATTCCAAATGCTTAGGTGTAGGAATTAATACTTCGTACTCCTCAATCTCTACTTCATAACCCCATGATTCAAATTCGGAAGCAACGTACTCTGCTACCTCTCTGCTAGCAATCGAACCTACATGATGAGGAACTCTTGATAAATCTTTCAACCATTTATCCATTTCATTGAGGTCAATATTGCTGTCAAAACGCTTTTCAATTTCTCTTTGCTGATTGCTGTTGTCCTCATCGAATCCAATTATAGTATCTGCATTCAGTGACTGACTCAGCAGAAAAAGAAATATGATGCTCACTGTTTTTGTCATTTTATTCTCCAGGCTTTAAGAAATTAATGCTCTAAATTCTATAAGAAATTGTTTGATTCTATTTGTGTTTCTTTTTCCCATTCTAATTAGCAGCTTTTGACCACTGGACAACGATTCGATCTCCGGATGAACATATTCGTATAAATTGTTTGGAGTGTGAAGAATGATTGGATCATTTACCTCCGGAGTGTCAAGCAGATGATCTATCACATCAATGAGCCGATCGTTGAAATAGACATCTGGGTAACCTAAATCCTGATAAGCTTCTTGAAAAAGAGGATAAAATCTCAGGTAGATCTCTGCCAATACGTTTTTATCTATCATCTCAAGAGTATCGGTTAAGCTATTGTAGCGTTCATAATTTTTTTCACTGAGAATAAATCCATCTAAAGTACCTTGAGCTTCAACAATAAATTTTTCAGATTCTATATTAATTGGCCTCATCCTCTCGGCCAGATAAGCTCTTGGAAGATTATCAATTGTGGCAACTATCTTTTCCACAAGATTACTTTTTGTCACTAACGAGAATAGCTCATCTGCAATTAAATCTGATAGTTCAATTCTGAGATATTCATCACTTTCAGCAATTGGAGGAAGAGATATTAAATTTGATTTTTCAACATTATTTTTCTCTATATCTGGAATTGGATAACGAGGAACTATTTCTTCTTGTGATGAATCATTTCGAGATGAATCAGGTGTGAAATCAACCAAATTGTTATTTTGATTTTCTGTCTTCATTTGAAAATAGAAAAAACCAACAATAAAAATAAATATTAAGTACAGTAAATATTTCAAGAAATTATTCATAATAATTTGCGGTTCTTATAATTAACAAAAAAACAAAAATATTGATGATCTCCATTTCATAAAACTATAATACCCCATAATGTTTAAAAAAATAATTTTGATTCTATTGATCATAAAAATTGAAATTATATTGCTAAAAAAATTCGGTTAAAACTACATTTCGCTGAAAAATTTAATTGCCAATGATAAATAATGCACTTCTATTAAGCCTCATTAGCCTTACTTTCCTTAGTATCATCACACCTGGCCCCTCTAACTTGATGATGATGTCATCCTCAGCTCTTTTTGGATGGCGAAAAACTGTTCCATTGTATTTAGGTATAAATTTTGGCTCTGCTGTTCTGGTAACTGCATCTGTTTATGGTCTCGGGGCTGTTCTTGATAGATGGCCCTGGCTATTATTTGCCGCAAAATCATTTGGAACACTTTGGTTA
>JGI24820J26691_1000544_pt1 | contig 11483 bp, 10 predicted proteins | sample METZYME_5_50m_FD_26691 | JGI IMG/M metagenome (IMG submission 26691) | reverse complement strand
AATTCACTTTTATCACCATAATATAAATCAATTCCATTTGATCTTCTAATTAATCTATTAACATTATAATTTTTATAATGTTCACCACTTATGCTTGAAAGTACTTTTGTAACATAATTCCGACTTCTTTTGGCAACTGTGTACCATTGCGGTCTGTTTTTTAATTTAAATAAACCGTGATTTTGGAAGAATTTTAAGAAAAATTTTAAAGGCATTTTACTAGCTTCATAAGGTGGCATAGACCAAATAGCTGAGACCATTGGTATTAAATGAAAATTTATAAATGACTTAGATAATTTATTTTTGACTAGATAATCCCCTAAAGTAATTTTTTCATCAAATTGATTTATTCTGTCACAATTTTTATAAAACTTTAAAATATCAAAAAACATTTTTAAAAAAGATTTATTAAATAAATTTGATTTATTTGCGAAAATACCTTTTAGACCTCTTCCACAATATTCAAATTTAGTATCTNTAACTGATACAGCAAAAGACATATNNCTTTTCTCTATNTGAACTTTATTTTCATCAAAAAANTTAATTAAGTTAGGATAAGTTTTATGGTTAAAAACTATAAATCCAATATCAACAGATATTTTCTTTTCCTCGATTAATAAATCAATTGTATGNGAGTGACCCCCAAAATGATCTTCTTTTTCAAATAAATCNACTTGGTGTTTTTTTGAAAGATAGTAAGCTGCCCCTAGGCCTGAGATGCCAGATCCAACAACTCCAATTTTCATTAAAACTTATGCAGCATCTTCTTTAAATTCGTCAATACTTGGACAGGTACAAAATATATTTTTATCTCCATAAACATTGTCTACTCTTGCAACTGGAGGCCAAAATTTATTTACTCTTAAAAATTTTGCAGGATAAGCTGCTTGCTCTCTTGAATATTTATGTGTCCATTCATCTGAAGCTAATTCAAAATCGGTATGTGGAGCATTTTTTATTGGGTTATCAACTTTATCAAATTTACCTGACTTGATCATATCAATTTCTGATTTAATGCTAATCAAAGTATCACAAAATCTATCCAGTTCAGATAGGCTCTCACTTTCAGTTGGTTCTATCATCATTGTGCCAGCTACCGGCCATGACATTGTAGGTGCATGGAAACCGTAATCTATTAACCTTTTGGCAATATCTTCTTCAGTAATACCTGTTTCACTTTTAATTGATCTAATATCAATAATGCATTCATGAGCCACATTACCATTTGAGCCTTTATAAAGTATTGGATAATGATCTTTTAACCTATTTGCTATGTAATTTGCATTTAGTATCGCAATTTGTGTTGCAAGTTTTAATCCTTGAGAGCCCATCATTTTAATATACATCCAAGAAATTGATAAAATGCTTGAACTTCCCCAAGGTGCTGCAGAGACAGGTCCAATTCCAGTTGAAGGTCCACAATCTTTAACGACCGGGTGATTGGGAAGATAAACCTGTAAATGTCTTTTACATGCAATAGGTCCCATTCCAGGGCCTCCTCCACCATGAGGAATACAAAATGTTTTATGTAGGTTTATATGACAAACATCAGGACCAAAATTTCCTGGTTTTGCTATACCAACAAGTGCATTTAAGTTTGCACCATCCATATAAACTTGGCCTCCATGTTTATGAATTAATTCACATATATCTTTTATTTTTTCCTCAAATACTCCATGGGTGGATGGATATGTAACCATCAAAGCTCCAAGATTTTCTGAGTGGGTTTCAGCTTTTTTCTTTAAATCATCAAAATCAACATTACCCTCTTTATCACAATTAACCACAACCACCTTCATTCCAACCATCTGTGCACTTGCTGGATTAGTTCCATGTGCTGAACTTGGTATTAAACATATATTTCTGTTTTGTTCGCCTCTATCTAAATGGTATTTTCTTATCACCATTAATCCAGCATATTCTCCTTGAGCCCCTGCATTAGGTTGAAGTGAGACACCAGAAAAACCAGTAATTGATCTTAGCCAATTCTTAAGATCAGTGAACAACGCTCTATATCCTTCCATTTGCTCAACGGGAACGAATGGATGGGGCTCAGCTAATTCTCTCCATGAAATAGGGATCATTTCTGCAGTAGCATTTAACTTCATGGTACATGACCCTAATGCAATCATAGTTCTATTAAGCGCGATATCCTTATCCTCTAACTTTTTAAGATATCTAAGCATTTCTGTTTCTGAGTGATATGAATTGAAAACAGGATGTTCTAAGTATTTTGAAGTTCTTAATAAATTTTTTGGTAGGTTAGGTAAACTTACTGTAGGATCTTCTTTTTTAATAGACTCTGCTGCATTAAAAATTTTTAATAATTGATTAACTCTATAAACATTTTTTTTCTCATCAAAAGAAATGGCAAGCATTTCTGANTTTACTTTTCTAATATTTACTTTTTGATCTAAAGCATTTTTAAAAATCTGATCAGTCTTTTCTTTAGTAATAATAGTTACAGTATCAAAGAAATAATCTGAATATAATTCATATCCAGATTGTTTTATTTTATCAGCAAAGTTTTTTGCTAGTTGTGAAACTCTCTCAGAAATTTCTTTTATTCCATCTGGTCCATGATAAATTGCATAAGCAGCTGATACAATCGCTAATAATGCTTGTGCCGTACAAATATTGCTTGTTGCTTTGTCTCTTCTGATGTGCTGCTCTCTAGTTTGTAGTGATAACCTGTAAGCCTTATTTCCATGTCTATCAACTGAAACACCTACAATTCNACCAGGCATTGATCTTTTAAATTCATCTTTTGTTGCAAAAAAAGCTGCATGCGGTCCTCCATAACCCATTGGAATACCAAATCTTTGAGAGCTACCAACCGCTATATCTGCACCAAGTTCTCCTGGTGTTTTTAGTTTTGCAAGTGCCAATAAATCACAAGCCAAGATCGCTTTACCATTTTTTTTATGAATTTTACTTATATGTTCACTGGGATCTTTAATGTCGCCCAAAGTTCCTGGATATTGTAAAATTCCACAAACAACATCCTCTTTTAGCTGATCTAAAACTTTATCCTCATTTCCAACAAGAACTTTAAGACCCATAGGTTCTGCTCTAGTTTGAACAACGTCGATTGTTTGTGGATGACAATTCTCTGAAATGAAAACTAAATTACTATCACTTTTGTTAAGTCTATGACTTAANCCCATGGCCTCTGCTGCTGCAGTTCCTTCATCAAGTAAAGATGCATTTGCAATATCCATCCCTGTAAGATCAACAACCATTTGTTGAAAGTTTAGTAGCATCTCTAATCTTCCTTGTGCTACTTCTGGCTGATAAGGAGTGTATGATGTATACCAGCCCGGATTTTCTAAAATATTTCTTAAAATTACATATGGTGTATAAGTCCCGTAATATCCCATACCAATAAAATTNGAGTAAATTTGATTTTTTTTTGAGATTGCTTTTAATTTTCTAAGTGCTTCGTATTCTGAATTTGAATCACCAATATTTAATTCACCTTTAAACTGTATTTTTTCTGGAACAGTACTATTTATAAGATCATCTAATGATTTAAAATTAAGATCTTTAAGCATTTTTTGTTGGTCATTATCTGAAGGACCAATGTGTCTTCCTATAAAGTCTTTCTGTGAATTATGTAACATTAACTTGATGTCTCCTTTGCAAATTTTTCATACTCCTCTTTGTTCATTAAAGAATCTAATTCAGAGGCGTCTTTTATTTTTAATTTAAAAAACCATGCAGCACCCTCGGGATCTTCATTAATTTTTGCAGGGTCATCTACTATATTTTGGTTTATATCAACTACTTCTCCACTGATAGGTGTGTAAACGTCACTTGCGGCTTTTGTAGATTCTACCACGCCAGCAGTTCCATCTTTTTCAACATTTGTGCCTTTTTCTGGCAACTCAGCAAAAACTATATCTCCTAACATTTCTGTTGCATGTTTTGTAATACCAATAGTTGCAACCTCACCCTCTAGTGTAATCCATTCATGCTCTTTGGAAAACTTAGCTTCAGACATTTTTTTCTCCTTTTACATAGTTTTTTTTATAAAATGGCAAATCACAAACATTAGCTGGAACTTTTTTTCCTCTGACTTCTAAAAAGATTTTTGTATTTGTTGGTGAATAATTGTTTTCGACATAACCCATTGCAATTGAGCACTCAACACTTGGTCCAAATGTACCACTTGTAACTTTACCTATTTCTTTATCGTTCTGATCAAAAATTTTAGTATTTCCTCTTGCTATAACTCTTGTTTCAGGTTTGATTCCTACTCTTAAAGTCTTTACTCCATAATCAATTTGTTTTTTTATAATATCTGAACCAGGGTAATTACTATCAACTCTAGATTTCGGTATTGCCCACTTCAGGTTTGCCTCGATTGGACTTGTTTTTTCATCAAGATCATTACCATATAAGCATAATCCAGCTTCTAATCTTAGCGTATCTCTTGCACCAAGTCCTATAAGTTTAGCACCAAAATTAATTAATCGATCAACAAATTTTTCAGCTTTTTGATTATCTATAGAGATCTCAAAACCATCTTCACCAGTATAACCAGATCTTGTTATGTAAATATTTGAATTATCATATTCAAATTCCCCTCCATTCATGAATTTAAGATTATTTATATTTGAGACTACTTTTCCTAATACATCTTTTGCTTTTGGTCCTTGTATCGCAATCAAAGATAGGCTTTCATCTAAATTTATCTCATATTTGCCATCTAATTTTTTTTTTATAATTTCAAAATCTTGCTTTTTACATGCTGCATTTAAAATAATTAAGTAACTATCTTTTAATTTAGTAATAATTAAATCGTCATAAATTCCTCCATGCTCATTCATTAAAAAAGAATATTTGCTTTGATTTGTCTTTAAATTTTTTAAATTAACTGGAAATATTTTTTCAAGATCTTCTGTAAGCTGATCTGAACCAGTTATAAATAGCTGTCCCATATGTGATACATCAAATATACCAGCATTTTCTCTTGTAAATTTATGTTCTTGGATTATTCCACTCTTATATTGTATGGGCATTTGATAACCAGCAAACTCAACCATCTTTGCACCATGTTGGATATGTAAATTGTATAAAGGTGTTTTTTTATTCATATTAACTCTTTAATCCCCTCTGTCTTGTTGCCTGAGAGTTTTGCTCCTTCGGCGAGAATTTAATCTCTTTCCAGAGTTAATACTTACGGTCCTTTTGCCTGAGAGATTATTGGGTATTTGCTCCTTCGGCGCTACATTAAGTAGTCTCTCCCGTAAGGTCTTATAACACAATTTATTGAAAAATATAAATATTTATGCAGATTTTTTTTGAAAAAATAAAGATAAAAACTGTAATAGAACTGCGAATATAACTACGGACCCACCAATTAAAACAATGAAAGGAGGGTTTTCATTAACAAACATCCATGCCCAAAGAGGTCCAAGAACTGCCTCGGTAAGCATAATAATTCCGACAAATGCAGAAGGTGTAGATCTTGCACCAACTGTAATAAAAATAAATCCAAAACCTAATTGAAAAAAACCAGCTAAAAATCCGAGAAAAATATCATGGCTNGAAATTGCAATAGTTGGTGACATCAAGTATCCAATAATCATTGCAAAAATGCCTGCTACAAGTTGAAGTGGGACCATGTCAACATCTGGATATTTTCTGACTACTAAAATTAAAATTGCGAATGAAATTGGCATTAAAAATGCAGCTATATTTCCAGACATTTCTCCAGGTGATAAAGAATTACCTACCATCATGATTATACCAGCTATTGCTAGTATGATTGAAGCTAAAGTGATTTTGGATATTTTTTCTTTTAAAAATAAATATCCAAATACAGCAAGAAATATCGTTTGTGTCTGAATTATAAAATTAGTGTTTGTTACAGTAGTATTGTACATTGCAAAAACATAACTTGCAAAGCCTATTGCTAGAATTAAACCACCAAACAAACCTGGAATACCTGATTTAATAAGTACACTAAAAATTTTTTGTTTATAAGAAATTATTAAGAATAAAAATACAACAATTATAAAAAAAAGAGATCTCCAAAATAATATTTGCCATAAAGTTGATCCTTCAAATGACTTTACAATCATACCGCCAAAACTAAGGCTACAGGCACCTAAAAATACTAATAATGGTCCTGGTATTTTTGAAATTATATTCACAAGATTTTTGAAATTATATTATTTGTTTCCATTTCATATAATTTAAAAATTGTTTCTGCATCTTTTAAATTCACTTCTTTAAACTTTATTTTTGATCCAGGTGTTAATTGTGAGAGTTTATCGAAATCAGCACTAATAACAGTAGCTATTTTTGGATATCCACCAATCGTACCATGATCTGCAAGCATTATAATAGGATTACCATCAGCTGGAATTTGTATAACTCCTTTTACAAGCCCTTCAGATTTAATATTGGTATTAACAATATTGTCTAATCGCTGTCCCTCTAAACGCATTCCCATTCTATCTGTAAGTTTGGTCACGCTATATTCCTTTTTAAAAAAATTAGCTTGGGATTCTTTAGAGAAATAATGAAAATTAGTTCCTTTTATAACTCTTATATTTTCAATTTTAGAATTAATGTGATCTAATTTTCTTCTTGATAATTCTTTAATTTTTGAAACTTCAATCTTTTGATTATCTTGTAGTTTTTTACCATTATTTGAGCCGATATTAGCTTTTGTGTTTATAGAGCAGCTTTTCCATTGATAATCTATGTTAAGGTCAGCTCCAATTGCCAAATAACCATAAACAGATTTATTTGTTGAAATTAAATCAATTTCATCATGATCCTCTAATGTAATTATTTCATAACATTTACCCTCAATCTCATTTTTATTTTTAAAAATTTTAAATTTTACGTCTCCTGAAACTGATATATTTAAAGGCTCGCCGTAATACACTAATCTTGGTCCTTGATATGCAAATTCTATTATTGGATGGCTTGGGACATTCTGTAGAATTTTGTTGGCTATAATATAGTTTCTTTTATCCATTACGCCACTTATTGGAATTCCAATATGATTTAGATTACTTCTACCTAAATCCTGAAAAGTTGTATTGATCCCTGCTCTTATGACTTTGAAAAAATTTTCACTCATTATAGTTTTTATATTTTTCTTTATTGATTTTAATAAAACTAACAGTGTCGCCTGGATTAATTAAGTTAGGATTATCTTCGTTCAGTGAATCAAAAACATTCAAGGGTGTATTGCCAATTATATTCCAACCACCTGGACTTTCAAAGGTATAAATATTACAAAATTGTTCTGTTAAACCTATTGAACCTTTTGGAACTTTAACTCTTGGAGTTTCTAATCTTTTGGCGTGTAAATTCTTATCTATATCTCCTAAGAAAGGCATACCTGCAATAAAACCTGTCATATAACAGAAATATTCNTTTGAAAAAAATGTTTCTAAAATTTCATCAGTTGGTTTATTTAATTTTNTCTCAAGTTTTTTAAGATCCAATGCATATTCTTTCTCACAACATATCGGAATTTGAATTTTTTTTTTAGATATACTGTGATTTTTTTTTATCTCTAAGTTTTCAATAATTTTTTTAGTTTTTTCAAAATTAGTAACTGATAAATCAAATGAAACTATTAGCTTGTTGTAAGACGGAGTTAAATTTGTAATCCCCTCAAACTTAAAGTCTTTTAAATTTTGAAAATAATTTATTACTTTTGAATTTATTTCTTTATTAACTTCATCACCAAAATCACAGTAAACTGCTGCGTCACCAAGATTTGATATATTTTTTATCATGCCATGTTATACTTTAAACTTTGTTGCTATGGAAATTAATATAAATTGTGATTTAGGTGAAAAATCTAAACATCATTCGAATAAACATGATCCTGATTTACTCGAGATAGTAAATTCAGCAAATATAGCCTGTGGCTATCATGCTGGCGATGAAGAAACGATGAATGACGTTATTAAAATATCTAAAAGAAATAATGTAAGTATTGGTGCCCACCCATCCTTTAATGATCCAGAAAATTTTGGAAGAGAAAGAATGAATTTATCATCTAATGAAATAAGAAAATTAATATTAGATCAATATGAGATTTTACAAAAAATTGCATCAGATCATGGAGAAATAGTTACGCATATTAAACCACACGGTGCATTAAATAATATGGCATGTGAAGATTTAGATTTAGCAATCACTCTTGCAAAAGCTNTTCATGAAATTGGTGATGATATTATTTATTTAGTTCCAACTGGTTCGAAAATGGAAATAGCTGCAAAAAAATTAAATATGAACATTGCATGTGAAATTTTCGCTGATCGTAACTATGAAGATGATGGAAACTTAGTTTCTAGAAAAAAATCTTATGCTCTTATTACTGACCCTGAGGAAGCTAAAAAACACGTATTAAACATGGTAAAAAATCAGTCACTTAATTGTCACAGTGGGAAGCAGATACCTTGCGAAATAGACTCTGTGTGCATACATGGAGATAATCTTAGTTCATTAGGAACAGCAAAGTTAATCAAGAAAAACTTGTTGGAAAATGGTCTTGAACTAAAGGCATTAAATAAAATGGAGAAATTTAAAAAATGAAAAAAATTTTAGTTGTTCTTTTGTTAACTATGGGATTATCNAGCAATTCATTTGCTGCAGGTTCCTCATCATCAAGCTCAGATACNAAATCCAGTTATGATAAAGCAGTAAAACTTATAAAAGCTGCAAAAAAGTATGAAATAGATGGAAAAGTAGATAAAGCAAAGAAAAGATATGAGAGAGCTTTAAAATTTTTAGTGATGTCAAATAAAAATAAACCAAATAAAGCCGACACTCTAAACTATTTAGGTTTTACAACAAGAAAGCTGGGAGATTTTGAGAACGGTGAAAAATATTACCTTCAAGGTTTAGCTATTGATCCAAAACATAAAGGTATAAACGAATATTTAGGTGAATTATATGTTGCAACAAATAGACATAACCTTGCTGTGGAAAGACTTGAGGTTTTAAAAGGTTGCGGTTGTGAAGAATATGATCAACTTAAAGCTGTTATAGCAGGTGAAAAATCCAAGTATTAACAAACTTTTTACAGATAGTATAACTGAAACAATAAGAAAAAATTTTAGTTAGCATAATAATTGAAATTTTTTATAAATTGTATTTTATACTCATAAAAAAGTAAAAATTTTAAATTGATAGAGCAATCCTTAATATTATTACAAATTATCTTTATTGATATAATTTTAGCTGCAGATAATGCAATTATAATTGGATTAATTGCTGCAAACTTTGTTCCCAAAAACAGAAAAAAAATTATCTTTTGGGGTGTGGTCGGTGCGCTTGTTTTTAAAGTTGTTTTTGCAATATTTGCTACATACCTTTTTAAATTCTATTTTATCAAAATTTTAGGAGGTTTACTTCTAATTTGGATTGTAAATGATTTAAGAAAAGATTTATTTGAAATTCAAAAAGTTAAATCACCAAAAAAGAAATCAATGGAACCTTCATTTATTAAAAGTATCTACAAAGTTCTATTTGCTGATATTACAATTAGCTTTGATAACGTTATTGGTGTCGTTGGAGCCTCAAAAGGTAACTTTGGATTTATGATATTTGGATTAGTTTTATCAGTAGTATTAACTGGTGCTTTAGCGACATACTTAGCAAATTATATTCAAAAACATTTATGGATTGCCTATGTAGGTCTAGGGTTTATTTTGCTAGTAGCCATTCAATTAATATAGGTGGAATGGTAGATTTAGAGATAATAAATATAAATGAGAAATTTAAGCAATATTTTTAATAAGAATATTTTTTACTAGGATATTTTTTGCTTTTAACTTCTTTTGTAAATTTCTTAATTCCTTCTCGTATATAACGTCTTAAATCAATATATTTTTTAACAAATTTTATTTTCGATTGAGTTAGTCCTAAAATATCATCAGTGACTAAAATTTGGCCATCACAATTATTAGATGATCCTATTCCAATTGTCGGGATTGAAATTTTTCTAGTAATCTCTTTTGATAAATCGCTCTTTACACATTCAAGAACTATTGCAAATGCTCCGGATTTTTCTAAAAGTTCAGCATCACTTAAAAGACGGTTTCTTTCACGTGCAGACTTTCCTTTTGATTTAAATTTTCCCCTAACAGTTTGAGGGGTTATGCCAAGATGGCCTAAAACAGGTATTTTATTTTTAATTAAATGTTTAACTATTTCCTTAATTCTAAGTCCGCCTTCTAATTTTACCCCATCACATTTCGTTTGTTTCATTACTCTTTTACAGTTTTTTAAAGCTTCAGCTTTATTTCTATAAGTATTATATGGCATATCTACAATCATTAGACTTTTAGATATTCCCAATCTAACACTTTTTGAATGTTCTATCATTTTTTCAAGTGTAACTTGTCTGGTAGACTTATAATTGTAAAGAACCGATCCAAGAGAATCTCCGACTAATATAAGATCTGTAAATTTATCTACTTCTTCTGCAATATTTTTTGAATATGCTGTTAGACAAATAATTTTTGTCTTATTTTTTTTTTGTTTTATTTTTTTAACTTTATCGAACATTTAGTTTCTTTAGATATAATAATTTAATAAAGTATTATGCACATATTGTGTAATTTATTAATACTTTCTTATTATTCTAATTCAATGGTGCTAGGCGGTTTAGAAGTGACATCATATACTACCCGATTAATTCCTCTGATATTATTTACTATCTGGTTAGAAATGTTCTGTAAAAAAGATTTTTCAAATTTAAAAAAATCTGCGGTCATACCATCTTCTGATGTTATTGCTCTTAACAAGCACAAGTATTCATATGTTCGATTGTCACCCATCACTCCAACAGTTTTTACAGGTAGCAAAGCAGCGTAGGCTTGCCAAATTTTATCGTAAAGGTTATTTTTTTTCAATCCATCAATAAAAATATGATCAGCTTCTTTTAAAATTTTAATTTTTTCTTTTGTTATATTTCCTGGCATTCTAATAGCTAAACCAGGACCTGGAAAAGGATGTCTTGATATAATCTCTTTATCTAATCCAAGCTCTAGTCCTAATTTTCTAACCTCATCCTTAAATAAATATTTTAATGGCTCCACTAATTTTAAATTCATTTTTTTTGGTAGTCCTCCAACATTATGATGGGATTTAATTTTTGATGTTTGACTTCCAGTTACAGATTTACTTTCAATTAAGTCTGGGTATAAAGTTCCTTGAGCTAAAAACTGAACATTTTTGATTTTTTTTGCGTAATCATCAAAAATTTTAATAAATAAATTCCCAATTATTTTTCTTTTCTTTTCAGGATCTGTAATATTTTTTAATTTATTTAAAAATTGTTTTTCAGCATTCACATAAACTAAATTAATTTTAAAACGTTTTTTAAATGTATGAACAACTTGCTTTTCCTCATCTTTTCTTAAAAGCCCTGTATTTACAAATATACAAGTTAATCGTTTACCAATTGCATTCGATAATAATTTTGCAACAACGCTGCT
>JGI24820J26691_1000543_pt1 | contig 11489 bp, 13 predicted proteins | sample METZYME_5_50m_FD_26691 | JGI IMG/M metagenome (IMG submission 26691) | reverse complement strand
GCTTCTTCTGTCTTTTTTGTTCTTTTTGAGCAAGCCTTTTTTCTGTTTGCTCAGATGTTTCATTATTCTGCTTGAGTAAATTCATTACCCTTTCACTAGGCTGAGCGCCTTGGCTTATCCAGTAATCAATCCTTTCAATGTCAAGTTCTAATCTTACTTCTTGACCAGAAGCGATAGGATTGTAATACCCAACCCTTTCAACAAATCTACCATCCCTTGGCATACGCGAATCGGCTACACTTACATGATAAAAGGGTCTTTTCTTTGCTCCAGCTCGAGCCAATCTAATTGTTAACATCTAAAAATATTTGTGTATTTCTTAAAAAGGCGCTTATTCTAGTGCATAAGTGGTCTCTTTCAAGGAAAATTTGAATCTTTCTTGCTAAGAAATAGTTACAAATGGTTATAATGTAAACTTGAAGTTTTATTTTTATTACTTAAATATTTTTTTTAAACCTCAGGTCCTGTCAAGGTTAGTCTAAATTGAGCGATATACCCCTTTGGATTCTTCTATTATCGATTGCATTTCTAGTGCTAATGTCTGCCTTTTTTTCTGGTTCAGAGACAGGCATGATGGCGCTAAATCGATATAGATTAAAGCATTTAGTAAAAGAAAAGGATAAATCTGCTAAACGGGTCTCTAAATTACTAGAAAAGACTGATAGATTATTGGGTGTCATCCTCATAGGTAACAATTTTACTCATACCTTATCTACTGCCTTAGCTACAGTTGTGGCTATTCGGATATGGAGTGATAGTGCAGTCCTGGCGGTTACAGTCTTTATGACAATAATTATGATCATCTTTGCTGAAGTCATGCCAAAGACTATTGCGGCCCTAAAACCAGAAAGTGTAGCCTTTCCTGCATCATTTCTACTTAAGCCGCTTTCTAAGGTCTTGAGTCCGCTTATAACTCTGGTTAGCTTTGTTTCAAATGGAACGGCAAAATCATTTGGCATAGACCTAGATAATACCGACAAAGATGAACTTAAGCCTGAAGAGCTTAGGACCTTATTACAGTCATCTGGAGTTCCGAAAAGACAAGAAGAGATGCTTATGGGTATTTTCGATATGGATTACTTGTCGGTCAATGATGTAATGATTCCAAAAAATGAAATTATAGGTATAAATTTAAATGATGAGCTTGATGAGATCTTAAAGCAATTGCAAAGCATAGATTTTACTTATATTCCCTGTTACGAAGATTCAATTGATAATGTAGTGGGATTTCTGTCTCTGAATAAAAAGGCTGATTTCCTGGGTGGCTCACTACAATCTGTTGATAGTCTCAAGTCAAATCTTAGAGAACCTTTGTTTGTCCCTGAAAATACTCCTCTTTACAAGCAACTAGCAAATTTTCAATCATCTGGAAGAAGAGTTGGACTCATAGTTGATGAATATGGTGATATTGAGGGAGTAATAACATTAAGAGCGATATTAGAAGTAATAGTAGGCGAAATTACTACTGAATCTATTGAGAGGATGGATATCATGCCTCAAGCGGACGGAACTTACCTAATTGAAGGGGGTATGATGGTTCGTGAAATAAATAGGAGACTCAACTGGGAGCTCCCAGTTGAAGGTCCAAAAACACTTAGTGGTCTTATTCTAGAAAAAATCCAAACCATTCCTGAAACAAATATTGGATTAACAGTCGAAGGTTATAGAATGGAAACTGTTTTAATAAAAGACAATGTAATCAAATTAGCTAAACTTGAGAGAATTGATCTAGTTGATGAAACAGATGAGGAACAGGAATGATTAATGAATTTTGGGGTCTAGTACTTGAAACTTGGGAGCAAGGAATAAGAGGTATAGGTATAGACGATATTATTATATGTTTGGGCATATTCATTGGAGCCTTAATAGCCAGATCTTTAATGAATACTTATGTCTTAGATAAAATCGCGAGCTTCACAGAGAAATCGGAAACTGACTTAGATGACGAAATTATAGAATCTCTGAGGGGTCCATTTGGTCTAATACCTGTTGCATTTGGGGTATATCTTATAACGTCATACTTACCACTAAGCGGCTCTCTAGACATCGTAGCAACAAATTTAGTAAAGATGATTGTTATATTCACCATCTTTAGTGCTCTAGCAAATCTCACTAAACCTTTGCTTAATGTTCTTAGCGACAATTCTTGGTTGACTCCTGCTATGACAACTTGGTTAAGTCGGGTTGTAGGTGTTTTAGTCTGGGTCATAGGTATAACAATGATGCTGGATGTTTGGGGTATAGAAATTGGCCCAATCATTGCCGGACTTGGTCTTTTTTCTGTAGCCGTTGCCCTAGGTGCACAGGATATGTTTAAAAATATAATTGCAGGGATATTTATTCTTAGCGAAAAAAGATTTCAACCTGGTGATAGAATCAGAATCGGTGATGGCTTGCATGGAATTGTCGAAACCATTGGATTCAGGTCAACTCAGGTAAGACTCTTAGATACTTCTCCAGTTTTTGTTCCAAATACTGATTTATCCGATTCTCAAGTTATAAATCATCAAGAAATGAGTTACCGAAGGATATTTTGGACCGTAAACCTCGTTTACAGCACAAAAGCAAGTCAATTGGACGCAATATGCAAAGAGATTGAAAATTACATAAATGAGAGTGAAAATTTTGTTCAAAATCCTGGCCAAGAAAACTTTGTAAGAGTTACAGAACTTGGTTCGAGCTCTATTGACCTAACAATCCTCTGTTATATGGATGTCATAGATTACACACAATTTTCTCAGGTCAAACAGGAACTAATATTTGCAATAATGTCTGCAGTCGAAAATCATGAATCTGACTTTGCTTTTCCAAGCAGGTCTATTTATATTGAGAATGATTTGAATACAAAATTAACAAACAATTAAAATTATGAAAAATAATGAATTTCTTTTTCTAGGTGTAAATATTGAGAAGCTTTCAGTTTCCTATGGAATTTTTCTCATATTTTGGGGAGTCATAGTTTCTTACTTATCGCAAAGTACATCAATGACATCTTACATTCCCTCAATGATGGGTTTGCCTGTTTTGTTGTTTTCATCTTTAGCACTGGTTTATCCAGATAGAAAAAAACTTTTTATGCATATCACTGCGACCTTTGTTCTACTTATAGCTTTAGGTGGGTTGGATTTATTGAGGGGATTATCAACTTTATTTGATAATTTTTGGGCTGATCTGTCTAAAATTATGCTTCTGTTTACAGGATTTGGAATGACGTTCTTAAATGTGAAATCTTTTATATTTGCCAGAAAAATAAGAGAAGGGATTTAATCTAGATATATTTAATAAAACTTTGCCAACAACGAAGTCTATATCTAAGGGAATATTACATATAGAAGAATCGAACCTTAAATTGTCCCCTTTGAGAATCATCTTTGAATCGTCAATGTATTTAACTCTCTTTAAAACGAGACCTACATCTTCGATATCAGCCACGATAGGATCCTCTATCCTTACTTCACCTAAGGTAGTTATTAATACATAGTCGCCATCAGAATAGAAAGGGGCCATACTCGGCCCCTTTATTCTCAAGATTTTAAACAACTTCTAAAATTGGCTGAACTACTTCTAATGCTGGAGGATAAGGAGCAGTAACTCTTTGTGTTTTAACATCTTTTGTTTCCCAAAAGATTTCGGCAAATTTGTTCACTAGCTCTACAAGCTCTTCGCCATTCTCTCTATCAATGTTTTGCTTACATTTAGATCCTGCCATCATAATTGAATGCACTAAGGAGTGTATGTCTGGGTGAGCTTCAATCTGGGGGGCTTTAAAATAATCACCCCAAGTTATACGTACCTCATCTTTCACAATTCTTGCCTGGTTTTCTTTTTCTGCAGTTAATCTCGCTAACTCTGCTTGATTTGCCAATGACGAAGTATCAAGCTCAGATATTATGTCTAATATTCTGACCACACTCAAAGCTGCAACTTGTGCTAAAGCAGGATCATAGATCTTGCAAGGTATATCGCAGTGACCTTTCGCTTCTTTAATTTCAAACATGCTTTTCCCCTTTTTTTTAATGTTGTTTGTAGGTCGATCTAAACATCGAATCTTTTAAATATTATAGTATCTTAAAATAAAAAAAGCCCCGAAGGGCTTTTTTTGTTACATCATGCCGCCCATGCCGCCCATGTCCATTCCAGGAGGCATACCACCAGGCATACCACCGCCTGCTCCACCTTCATCGGGAGCATCCGCAATCATAGCCTCAGTTGTGATCATTAGTCCTGCAACCGAACCGGCTGCTTGTAAAGCAGTTCTTGTGACCTTGGCTGGATCCAATATACCCATCTTTATCATATCGCCATATTCACCAGAACCAGCGTTGAATCCAAAGTTACCTTTACCATCCTTGATTTTGTCTAAAACAACGGACGCTTCTTCTCCAGCATTATTCGTTATTTGCCTAATAGGAGCTTCCATGGCTCTTAGAGCAATATTGATGCCTACATTTTGATCCTCGTTATCTCCAGTAAGACCTTCAATTTTTTGCTGTGCTCTTACCAAAGCAACACCTCCACCAGCAACTACTCCTTCTTCGACAGCAGCCCTAGTTGAGTGCAGCGCATCTTCTACTCGAGCTTTTTTCTCTTTCATCTCAATTTCAGATCCAGCTCCAACTTTAATTACAGCAACGCCACCAGCTAGCTTAGCAACTCGCTCTTGGAGTTTTTCTCGATCATAGTCAGATGAAGTATCTTCAATTTGTGCTCTAATTTGATTCACTCTGCCAGATATAGCATCTGCAGCACCGGCACCATCAATAATTGTAGTATCTTCTTTATTGAGCTCAACTTTCTTTGCTTGTCCTAGATCTTCAATTGTGGCCCCTTCTAAAGATAATCCGACCTCTTCGGATATTACTGTTCCTCCGGTTAAAATAGCTATATCTTCNAGCATGGCTTTCCTTCTGTCACCAAATCCTGGTGCTTTACAGGCCGCAACTTTAACTACGCCTCTCATATTATTGACGACAAGCGTTGCCAGCGCTTCACCTTCAACGTCTTCTGCTAAGACAAGTAAAGGTCTGCCAGCTTTTGCAACTGCCTCAAGTAGTGGAAGCAGATCTCTTATGTTTGAAATCTTTTTATCGTGAAGAAGTATATAGGGATCATCGAGATCAGCTGTCATTCTCTCTTGATTATTTATGAAATAAGGAGATAAATAACCTCTATCAAATTGCATTCCCTCCACTACTTCAAGTTCATTTTCGATNCCTGAACCTTCTTCAACTGTGATAACACCCTCTTTACCAACCTTTTGCATAGCCTCAGCTATGATTTCGCCAACGGCAGTGTCACTGTTAGCAGAAATTGTGCCTACCTGAGCAATTGCTGTATCATCTTCGCAAGGCTCAGAAGCACNCTGAAGAGTCTCAACTGCCGCTGCTACAGCTTTATCTATGCCTCTTTTGAGGTCCATTGGGTTAAAACCAGCTGCAACTGATTTCAAGCCTTCATTGACGATAGATTGTGCAAGAACCGTGGCTGTAGTTGTTCCATCACCAGCTTCGTCTGAAGTTTGAGAGGCAACAGTTTTCACCATTTGAGCTCCCATATTTTCGAACTTGTCCTGCAATTCGATTTCCTTTGCAACCGAAACTCCATCTTTTGTTACAGTTGGTGCCCCAAATGATTTATCAAGAATTACGTTTCTTCCTTTCGGTCCTAATGTAACTTTTACTGCATCAGCAAGTATGTTGACTCCTGCCAACATGCCCTGACGTGCAACATCACTAAATTTGACTTCTTTGGCCATTATTATCCTCTCTTTATTAAATTAATTTTCTAAAACACCAAGAATGTCTTGTTCATTGAGAATAACAAGCTCATCCCCATCAATTTTTACGGTATTGCTACCAGCATATTGTCCAAAGACAACAAGATCGCCTTCTTTCACTGAAACGGCTTGGTTATCACCGTTATCTAAAGTTTTTCCAGGCCCTACAGCAATACCTCCCCTTGTGAAGGCTTCTCCGCTGCCGATCCAGGTAAAACAATCCCACCTTCAGTGGTTTGTTCTTCATCAGTGCGTCTAACTAAGACACGATCTGCTAATGGTCTAAATTTCATCAAGTTTCTCCAAAATTTAAATTGTTTCTATGAAAGGCTGGCCATTCTAATCAGTTGAAATCACACGTCAATGCTCAATTTGCAATGGTTTTCCCCTTTCTGAATACTATTTTGGGATATTTATTTATTTTTCAAGCCCTGGATTATTATTTATCTTTTTCATACTCACCTTCTATCCAGTCTTCATCCGATTTATAACCATGAGCATTCTTGTTCATACTATTAGTTGGACTGAGTAAATTAAATATTGCCCCTATCACCAATATTCGAGTTATAGGAGTTAATATCATTAACCCTATCAAATCAGTCAAAAATCCTGGAATAAGAAGAAAAAATCCACCTATCGGACTAAATAATGTTTTTAAGAAATTGTTAGCAGTTGGTTCAAAAGTTTGCGAATTAGCTCTTATATTAATTAGTTTGCTCAAACCTTGATTTCTAAGAAGATAGATTCCAACAATAGCCGTAAAAAAAACCCAAATTAGTGCATTTGATGGCCCAATATAAGAACCCACGACAATTAAGGTGTAGATCTCTACGAATGGAAAGATAAACAAAAATAAAAGAAAATATCTCATCTTAAGTACTTACTTTAATTTTTGGGGCAAATATCAAATAAACAAGTATTCCTAACAAATCAGATAAAAAATCCAAAAACTCAGCAGATCTGAAAGGCAAAAAATATTGAACAAGCTCTATAAAACCTGCATAGAAAATCAAGAAAAATACCGAAATGGGATTTTTTATAATGGTTTCTTTAGAAGATAGATCTAAAAATAGAGCCAAAAGAAAAAATATCAAGAAATGCAACAATTTATCAATATGAGGAATTGATGAATTACCTTCTGCCGGCGTGAAAGCAGCGTAACTAGTAAACAAAATTAAGAATATAAATATAGATTTATAAACTTTAAGCATCATTTAGTTGATTTTTTTTTAGATAAAAAATTAAGAGAAGTAGGCTCGGAATTGTCAATAATGAGGTAAATACAAAAAAGCTCATCCAACCAGATTCAACTCCAAACTGAGCTTTAAATGAATTAGCTAGTACACCTGAAAAACCGCTAAATATTTTCCCTGGCAGCATCATAAATGAAGTCAATAAAGCATACTGGACAGCCGTGTATTTCTTAGAAACAAGACTTGTCAAGAAAGTTATATTTGCTGTCCCTACAACACCTGCGGCTAGGCTATCGAAACCAACTATTATGCCTAATAAATATAAGTCCTTTTCCAAAACAGCTACCAATGAAAAAGAAATATTGGTTAACAAAACCAGAATTGCTCCGAATATCAAAGTTAACTTTACGCCGAACCTTTTCACGAACAGTCCACCTAAAAAGAATCCCAAGATTGAAGTCAAAACCGCAACTACTTTGACTATGTAGCCAATCTCTTTGAGGGTATAACCTTTTTCAAGATAGAAAGGACTTGCCATTGGACCCATTACAATATCTGTAAGCCTATAAGTTGCAATTATCATAAGAATAAAAGAGGCAAAATAGAGACCAAAACGAGAAAAGAAATCTTTTAAAGGCTCAATAATTGAGTTTTGAAAATTTAATTTTTTTAGATTATCGTTTTTAGTCTCGGGACAAATCAAAACTCCAAGAATCCCAACAAGCATCATTAAGGCCATTAATTGATAAGTTTCACTCCATCCATTATCTGCAGCAAATATAAGAGCGAAAGAGCTTGATGCGAGTATGGCGATCCTATATCCAAACTGATAACTTGCAGCCAAATTTCCTTGTTGATTCAAATCCACAAGCTCAATCCTAAAAGCGTCTATAGCAATATCTTGGATTGATCCAGAAAAAGCGACCATAAATGCTACAAAAGCAAAAATTTGTAAATTATCTAGTGGATTTATCAAAGATAACAAAATTAAACATAGGCAGATAAGAGATTGGGATAATATTATCCAACTTTTTCGAAAGCCAAGACGATCTAGTATGGGTACAGAAAAGTTATCTATCATGGGTGCCCATAAAAATTTTAGTGAATATGTAAGTACAATCCAGGCGAAGAAGCCTATTAGTGATAAATCTATACCTACATCTTTTAACCAAACACCCAAAGTTGAGAATATAAGAATGTAAGGTAGCCCGGAGGAAAAACCCAAACTACCCATGGTAAAATTTTTAAGCATAGAAACTTAGTCTCTGAAATTTACAAACTGTANGGGAATATCGAAATTCTGATCTTTCATAAGCTGAATCATGGATTGCAGCTCGTCTCTTTTCTTTCCTGTTATCCTCACTGAATCGCCTTGGACAGCGGCTTGCGTTTTGGATTTAGACTGCTTCACTAGATTTGTAATTTTTTTTGCAAGTTCTTTATCAATTCCTTCTTGTAAATTTATAGATTGCTGCGCAGTTCCTGCAGAAATTTCAATTTCCTCAGCCTTCAAGGCTTTAAGATCGATACCTCTTTTTGCAAGTGATTCGTTTAGAATCGGAGACATTTGATGTATTTGAAATTCCTCTTTGGCTTTTAAAGTTATCTGTTTGTCATTGAGAACAAACTCAGCTCCAGAANCTTTAAAATCGAATCTGTTTTGTAGNACTCTATTAGCTTGATCNACGGCATTCGTTACCTCATGGTGATCTAGTTCTGACTTAATATCAAAAGAAGGCATAATTTTTCTCCGTTTTACGATAAGTTTAAGCGGTGATACACAACAAAAAAAGGAAATTATTTTACAAAAGTGTATCATCAAAGAAGGTGCCTCAGAGGTTAAACGGGAAACTGGTGAATACATAGTCCAGTACTGCCCTCGCAACGGTAAATAGAAGACTTTTAACATATGTCACTGTGTAAATGGGAAGGCGTTAAAAGTTATACATTCTTAAGTCCGGATACCGGCCTAAAATTAAATTAACTTAATCACGAAGGGTGATTTATGTTTCGATACTACGCGGCAATAATAATGTTGTGTTTCGTTCCTCCTGGAATATCTCAGGATAGTGGGGATTTTGANCAAATAACAGTTGTTTCAAATAAGCCTACGATGGCTTATGAAGTAGCATTTTCTGTAGATCAAATAGATGCAGAATTTATTGAAAAGACACAACCAAAAGACCTTACATCTCTTCTAAGAGAAAATCTGGCGATTGATGTAAGCAATAATGGAGGATTAGGTCAGCTGTCATCGATTTTCTTGAGAGGCAGCAACAGTAACCATACATTGGTAAAGGTTAATGGAATAAAAATTAATCCAAGTACCGCAGGCGGAGCTTCTATATATAATTTAGATACTCAACTGATATCCAACATTGAGATTGGCCATGGGCCCCTGTCTTCTCTACATGGATCATCGGCAATAGGGGGCGCTATGAACGTCTCTACATTTCCAAAAGAGAGAGTCTCTGATTATTTGATTGGACTAAATTTTGGCCCAGACAATTATCAAAAAAAATTAATCAAACTTAATCATAATATTTCTCAAAATACCTTCTTGAATTTCTCGTCTTCCGAAACAAATACTGATGGCTTTCCTGCCCTAACAAATTCTGATCTGGACAGAGGTTACGAAAATAATACCTTTATAGGTAACTTCGAGATGATTAACGATTTTGTTAATTTAAGATTTTCATCCTGGTTTGCAGATGGTCGTGTTGAATATCTTGTTTTCGGTTCTCCGGTTTCTCAAGATTATGAAAATCATGCTTATGGGCTAGAAGCAGAAAACTTCATCGAAAATCTCCTCTCTTATAAGATTAATCTTAGTAGCTCAAAAGATTTAATAGAACAAAATAATCGAAATTTTCTTGGGCAAATAGATAAAACTGACACATCAAGAAACTATTTTGAATTGAGTCTAGCAGATATTGCGATTTTCAAGTCACCAGATAGACATGTTTTCGGACTTAATATCGAGGATGAAAAAATAGAATACTCAAGTTATGGAACAATTTATAACGAAACCATAAGCACAAAATCTTTTTTCGGTTCGTCTATTTTTGAGTTTTCTGAGGCNGAATTGAAGACCTCNTTNAGAAATACTGATCATGATNTCTACAAAAGTAATTTGTCATGGAATATAGAATTACTNAAAGGTATTANTAGGGGATGGAAAATTGGTATCTTGAGGGGATCTTCTTTCAGATCACCAGTNAGTTCAGAGCTTTATGGATTTGGTGGTAACTTAAATCTTGAACCTGAAATAAATAGATCAACAGAAGTTTCTTTGAAAAGAGTCGAAGAAAATTTCGATCTTAGCCTGTCTGTATTTCAAAATGACCTTACAAACCTCATAACTTTTGATTATCAAGACTATGTTTTGAAGAATATAAGTGAATCGTCAAATAAAGGCCTGGAGATTAGATACAGACTCAAAACTGACAAGTGGGACTTGTCTTTAATATTGAAATCTCAAAGACCAGAAGATAATGATGGAAATCAATTACTTAGAAGATCAAAGAGATCAAGCAGTCTAACTTTAACAAGAGATTTTCAAGGGATTTTGAGCACTCTCAATGTGTCTTCTTTTGGAGAGAAAGTAGATTTTGGAAATATCAAACTGCCCTCCTATAGCTTAATCAATTTATCATTTTTAAAGGAATTAAACAGAAATACTTCAATTTCCCTAAGATTAGAAAACATATTGGATAAAGATTACTATACTGCTGCTTCGTCAAATGACTTTTATTTAAATCAAGACAGAGCTTTATGGTTAAGATTGAATCACAAATTTGGAAAGTAAGTGAAAAAACGCATAACTAAAGTTACCACTAAAACTGGAGATGATGGATTGACTGGTATGGCTGATGGAACNAGGGTCAGTAAATCCGATCCAGTGATTGACGCTATTGGGGATATCGATGAACTTAACTCATTAATAGGATACTTAAGCTCAATGATTCATGCAGATAACTATAAAAATACCTTGGTCAGCTTGCAAAACAGCCTTTTTGATATAGGAGGATCATTATCCTTAGGAACAATGGATTCTGTGTCTAATGAAGAGATTTTACTTGTTGANAAAGTAATTGAAGATCTTAATAGTCAGCTTCCTGAACTGGAAAATTTCGTCCTTCCTGGAGGTGAACCCGCAGCAGCCTTCACTCAATATGTAAGATCGGTATGCAGAAGATGTGAAAGAACTCTTGTTAAACTCAATAATCACTCCAAGGTAGAAGAGAATAAATTGATTTATCTCAATAGACTCTCAGATCTTTTTTTTGTGATAGCAAGATCTATCAACAAAGATCAGAATGTTGAAGAATTGCTCTGGAATCAAGATCAATCAAAATTTGATAAATAATACTGCCAGTCGAAGGCTGGCCCAGGATCGGTTTTTCTATCAGGTGCGATGTCCGAATGACCAACAATATTTTCTTTAAGGAGTTTTGGATAAGTTTTGATCAAGGTCTTAGTTACGTCAATAAGTGATTGATATTGCCTTTCATCATATT
>JGI24820J26691_1000538_pt1 | contig 11519 bp, 8 predicted proteins | sample METZYME_5_50m_FD_26691 | JGI IMG/M metagenome (IMG submission 26691) | reverse complement strand
CTTTATAAAGTTAGGTCAGATGGAAAAAGGAATCCAATTCTACTTACTCAAAGTAATGATAAAAGAATAAATGGTGTATACATGAATCCAACATGGAATCCTGCAGGTGATAGAATTGTTTTTACTGTTGGTAATGCAAGAAATTACAGATATAGTGAGGGGCCGGGTGCATTTAAATCAAATGAAAAAATTATGTGGATTTCATCAAATGGAGGTCAACCTAATTATATAAGTGAATCAAATGGTAGATCATTTCCCCATTTTGTTAATGGAAAGGATAGAATTTATCTTTTTCACAGTTCAAAAGGTCTGATTTCAATTAAATGGGATGGAACTGATGAAAAAAATATAATAAAAGTTACTGGAACAACTCCTTATGGTTCAGGAGATACAAAGAGACCTTCAAATGCTAGTCTAATTTTAATATCTCCAGACGGAACCACAGGATTAGCCAAAATAAGCAATAACATATACAGTTTTACCATTCCATATACTGGTTTAGAATCTTTTAAAATTTCAGTTTCTAATCCTANATTCTCATCATTTCCAGCGCGCAAATTAACTAAGATCGGTGGGGAATTTCCAACTTGGACCAGGGACTCAAAGTCAATAAATTGGTCTATTGGTAATTCATTTTTAACCTATAATTTATATGATGCTGAAGAATTTGATACCAAGAAAAAAGAGGAAGCTGATGAAAAGTCAACTGATGAAAAAGAGAAAGAAGAATTAGCAGAAAAAATTGCAGAATTGAACCCTGAATTAGCTGATGAAATTTCTAAAGATGATGAAACTGATGAATTTTTACCTGATGAGATTCAAATAGAGGTATTTGTAGATAGAGATATCCCTAGTGGTTCGATTTTATTAAAAAATGCTAAGATTATAACTATGAATGGTGATCAAATTATTGATAATGGGCAAATCTACATAAAGAATAATCGAATTATGGAGGTAAGTGATAAAGAAATACAGTTAGAAGACAAAAATGTTGTGGAAATGGATATGACTGGTAAAACTATTGTGCCGGGATTTGTCGATACTCATGCTCATATGTGGCCTAGATGGGGATTACATAGATATCAACCTGCATCTTATGCTGCAAACCTAGCATATGGAGTAACAACAACTAGAGATCCTCAAACTGCAACTACTGACGTTCTTACATATGCTGATATGGTTGACGCCGGAATGATAATTGGCCCAAGAGTTTATTCTACAGGTCCTGGTCTTGGATATTGGGGGTACAATGTCAAAAGTTTAGATGACGCAAGAGATGTAATGAAACAGTATTCAAAATATTACAATACAAAGACAGTAAAAATGTACGTAGCAGGGAATAGACAACAACGACAGTGGATACTTATGGCCGCAAAAGAGCAAGAGATAATGCCAACTACTGAGGGAAGTTTAAACCTAAGATTGAATCTTACTGAGACCATTGATGGATACCCTGGCCAAGAGCACAATCACCCCATTTATCCTGTATTTAAAGATATAATTGGTTTAACTGCTTTTACAAAAAAGGCCTACACGCCAACACTACTTGTAACATACGGAGGTCCTTGGGCAGAAAATTATTATTTTGCTACTGAGGATATTCATAATGACGAGAAAGTAAAATTCTTTACTCCTAAAGATGAACTTGACTCCAAGAGAAGAATTAAGGCAGGATGGTTCCACGAAGATGAATATGCTTTTGTAGAGTTTAGTGAGTTTGTTAAAGACCTTGTTAGAGAGGGTGGGATCGCAGGAGTTGGATCTCATGGTCAATTTGAAGGAGTTGGATACCACTGGGAATTATGGAGTATGGCCTCAGGGGGTATATCAAACCATGATATGTTAAAGGTTGCAACTATTCAGGGTGCTTATGCAATTGGTCTAGATAAAGAATTAGGATCAATTGAAAAAGGTAAATTAGCAGATTTAGTAATTTTAAATGAAGACCCACTTGATGAAATCCGAAATACAAACTCAGTTGATATGGTCATGAAAAATGGTAGAATGTATGATGGAGATAATCTTAATCAAATATATCCGCTAAATAAAAAATCCAAAAACTTTAATTGGCAAGAGCAGGTACCCAGAATGTTACCAGGTGTCAAAAACTAACAAAAACAAAAAATATGAAAAAATTTATTTTAATTAATCTACTTTTTATCGGTTCATTATTTTCTCAAGATTATTATTTTGAAAAATATGCACCATTCGATGAAAATATTAAAACACCGGAGGAATTTTTAGGATATCCAATTGGTGAAATGCATACAAGACATGATCTAATTGTCTCTTATATGGACTACCTATCCAACATATCAGATAAAGCACAAATTTTTTATTATGGAGAAACTTATGAGAAAAGAAAATTATTAATACTTGCGATTGCATCACCTGATAAAATTTCTAATCTTGAGAACATTAGAGATAAGCATTTATCATACATTAATCCAGATCATAAAAATTATAATGAAGATTTAAAAAAACCTGAGGAATTTCCTGTTATAATAAACTTAGGTTATGGTGTCCATGGTAATGAGCCATCAAGTTCTGAAGCAGCACTTCTTACAGCATACACCCTAGTTAGCTCTCAATCAGATGAAGTAAAAGATTATTTATCTAATTCTGTAATTTTAATTGATCCAACAATTAATCCAGATGGTAGGGATAGACATTCAAATTGGGCTAATATTTATAAAGGCTCTCCGCTAGTTGATGATCCTCAAGATGCTGAACATAATGAATATTGGCCAGGAGGAAGAACCAACCACTATTGGTTTGACTTAAATAGAGACTGGTATCTTGGAATTCATCCTGAAAGTAGAGGTAAGCTGAAATGGTACCACTCATGGCAACCAAATGTAACAACAGATTTTCATGAGATGGGTTCAAATAGTACTTATTTCTTTGTTCCCTTTAAACCAAACGGTTCTTTGAATCCTGTAATACCTAAGGAGAATTATGATTATTTTAATTTTTTATTTGGTTCATATTATGCAAAAGCTCTTGATGATATTGGAACATTATATTTTACAAAAGAAATTTTTGATAGAACCTACCCAGGTTATGGGTCAGCATATCCAGACTATTTGGGTGGAATCGGAATTTTATTTGAACAAGCAAGTTCAAGGGGACATAAGCAGAAAACACAATTTGGAGAAATCACTTTCCCTTTTACAATTAGAAATCAATATATATCTGGTATGACTACAGTTAAGGCTTCTGTTGAGAATAAAGAATCACTTAAAGATTACCAAAGTAGATTTTTTAAGTCTGCAATAACAGAGTCAACTCAAAAAAGAGTTAAAGGATACACTTTTAATAAAGGAAATGATAATAATAAAACTAAAGCATTTGTTGATAAATTAAAATTACATAACATAGATGTTTTAAGAGATGGAAATGAATTTTATGTACCTACTGTCCAAAAAAATTATAGGTTGGTTCGCTCTTTCTTTGAAACCCATGAGAAATATAGAGACAGTGTTTTTTATGATGCCTCAGCCTGGTCAATGGCAAACATTTATGATATAGATTATTCTTCAACAAANAAAGATTTTGAAGGAGAAGAAGTAGAAAATATTGATGGACTTTTTCAAGTTAATTCATTTTCTGAATCAAATTATGCATATATATTAGACTCCCAAGACTATAATATTCCTGCAATTACATATGATTTATTAAATAATGAGGTATTTACATCTGCATCTTTTAAACCATTTACAATTCAGACTTCATCTGGTGTTAAGAGCTTTAGTCATGGCTCTCTTATAATACCATTATCAATTCAGAAGAAATTTAATTCAAATGAACTTTATGAGAAAATGAATAGTATTCAAGAAAAGTATAATGTTAACATTTATTCAGTACAAAGTGGACTTAGTTCCTCTGGAATTGACCTGGGTAGTGGATATGTTATGCCAATTAACAAACCTAGTGCTATGATGTTGATTGGGACTGGTGTGAGAGCATATGAAGCTGGTGAGGTATGGCATTTACTTGATCAGAGAGTAGGAATGCCAATAACAAAGATTCCAATGAGAAACTTTGATAATATTTCAATGGATAAATACAATGTACTTGTTTTAGTTTCTGGTAATTATAAGTTATCAGATAGTCAGATTCAAAAAATAAAGACATGGGCAGAAAATGGAAATACTATAATAAGTATAGGAAGTGGGTCAAAATTATTAATTGACAAAAAAATAGTTGAAGAGGATCTTCTTGAAAAAGAAGAGTCTGATGAAATGGATTACCTTGCATATGGAGATGCAAGAGAAAACAGGGGTAAAGAGCAGATTGGGGGTGTTATACTTAATTCAATAATAGATCTTACACATCCATTAGCCTTTGGGTATGAAAATAATACTNTGCCACTTTATAAGAATAATTCAATATGGCTAAAGCCTTCAAAGAACAGTTATTCATCTGTAGTTAGATACTCGGATNATTCCCTTATAGATGGATTTCTTTCAGAAAAAAATAAGTCAAAAATAAATAAGTCNGTCTCTTTAGTTGTATCTAAAGTAGGAAGGGGAATTGCTGTAATGTTTGCAGATAATCCTAATTTTAGAGGTGCTTGGTATGGAACTAATAGGCTTTTTCTTAACGCTATACTTCTTGGAGACAAGATAAGAATCCCATAATGAAATGGTTTAGAGATATAGGACCAGGTGTATTAATTGCTGCAGCTTTTATTGGACCTGGAACTGTGACTCTATGTACTATTGCAGGAGCCTCATTTGGTTATTCTTTAATATGGGCTATCATTCTNTCAATNTTTTCTACACTTGTTTTACAAGAGATGTCTCTTAGAATAGGATTGATTACTAAGATGAACTTAGCTCAAGTAATAAGAATAAATATTAAATCTAAATTTTTAAACAGATTCCTGTTAGTTCTAATAATTAGTTCAATATTAATTGGAAATGCTGCATATGAAGCTGGAAATATTACAGGAGCTTCTCTTGGAATTTCCGCAATTCTAAACTCACAATCTATCAATTATACACCAATTTTTATTGGATTAATAGCTTTTATTGTCCTTTATCAAGGAGATTATAAAGTATTAGAAAGATCACTTGTTTTTCTAGTTTTAATTATGAGTATATCTTTTTTTATAACTGCAATTATAACTAAGCCTGATATTAATGCACTAATCAATGGAGTTATAACTCCAAAAATTGATTCAAATAATTTAACAATCATTTTAGGCTTAATTGGAACAACTGTAGTCCCATACAATCTTTTTCTTCATTCATCTTTAGTCTCTGAAAAGTGGAGCTCTGTAAACAAATTAAAAGTTGCAAGATTTGAAAGTTTTTTTTCAATTCTTATTGGAGGCATCGTATCTCTCTCAATTATAATTACAGCAGCTTCAGTAAATAACAAAGATGTAAATGGAGTAATTGATCTTGCTAAAGGTTTAGAGCCTTTATATGGGAATTCTGCAATATATTTTTTAGGTATAGGCCTTTTTGCATCAGGGATTACTTCATCTATAACAGCACCACTGGCTGCAGCATATGTTGCAAAAAGTTGCTTTGGTTGGCAAGATTCACTTAAGAATATAAAATTTAGAGCTATTTGGATCATTATTTTAATTATTGGTGTACTGGTGTCAATGGTAAAAATAAATCCAATTGAAATAATAAAATTTGCCCAGTTCTCTAATAGTCTTCTACTACCAATTATTGCAATTATTCTTTTATGGCTAATTAATAATAAAGATATAATCAGTAATAAGTATAGTTATAGATATCAAAATATTTTCGGTTTTCTTATAGTGATTATATCACTAATCCTGGGAACTAAAGGCTTAATATCACTCATATAATGTTAAACATAAATTGTGATTTAGGAGAGGGACTTAATAATGAGCATATTATTATGCCATTGATTGATTCATGTAATATTGCATGCGGTGGTCATGCAGGCGATATAGGAAGTATGATTGAATGTGTTGAAATATCAATAAAAAATAAAGTAAAAATAGGTGCTCACCCATCTTACCCAGACAAAATAAATTTTGGAAGAAAAAAAATAGATATTTCACCTTCTGAATTATCATTTAGTATAATCTCTCAAATTGAATCTCTAGAGNCAATTGCAAATTCATATGGTGTTACTCTCAATCATATTAAGGCTCATGGAGCACTTTATAATCAAATGATAATTGATGCTGATCTTTCTAACTTATATCTGGATACTATAAAAGAATTCAAAAGTAAATACTCTATATATATTCCATATAAATCTGAAATTGAAAATATGGCTTTGAAAAGAGGATTCAGTATTGTCTATGAAGTATTTGGAGATAGAAATTATAATGATGATTTAAGTTTAGTTTCTAGAGATGATGAAAACGCATTAATTACTGATCCAGAGGCTGTTATTGAACATATTAATACTATGAAAGAATCAGATACCGTTAAAACTATAAATGGAAATTTTCAAAAAATAAAGTTTGACACAATTTGTATTCATTCTGACACAAATAATTCTATAGATATATTAAAAAAAATAAATAAAGAATTTAATGGAAGATAATTTTAAAACATATTTTGTTTATAATGAGAGCTCTATTTTAATTTCATATGATTGTCCTATCAACTCTAAACTAATTAGTGATTTATCAAATGCAAAAAAAAGAATCGAGATAAATCTTAATGATTGTATTGTTGAGATTGTACAATCAATTAATTCATTATTGGTAATTTATGATATAGCTAAAATATCATCTGATGATATTATTACTGAATTAAAAAAAATTGAAATTAAAGAGAATGATCTATTAGAATCCCATAAAACATGGCAAATCCCAATTTGTTATGATTTAAAATATGCAGTTGATCTTGAGAACTTAGCAAAAGAAAAAAAGCTATCTCCATTAGATATAATTAATATTCACAAATCAAAAGTCTATGATGTTTTGTCAATGGGATTTTTGCCAGGTTTTATGTATTTGGGTTTTACCAATGAGAATATTTATTGCGAAAGGAAGGAAAAACCTTCTTTACACATAAAAAAAGGGTCTATTGGAATTGCATTAAACCAGACTTGCATTTACCCTCAAGATAGTCCTGGAGGATGGCATATTATTGGTGTTTCACCTTTAGATTTTTTTAATTTAAAATCTAAAAATCCCTGTTTTGCAAAGCCTGGTGATAAAATTCAATTTATTGAAATATCTAGCAGACAATATCAAAAAATGAAAACAGAAAAGTCAATCAAACCAATATCTAAATAAATGATTAAAGTAATTCAACCAGGTCTTTTCACAACAATACAGGATGGAGGAAGACATGGTTACAGAAATATTGGAATACCTTCTTCTGGTTTCATGGATCAAGAAAGCGCATGGGCTGCTAATAAAATTGTTAATAATAATAAGGATGAATCTCTATTTGAGATTACATTAACTGGACCAACTCTAATTTTTAATGGCAATTATCTTATATCAATTACAGGAGGTGATTTTAATCCCTTAATTAATGAATTTCCTGTTGATATGTATCAACCAATTAAAGTTGAGTTAGGAGATAAATTAAAATTCAATAATACTAAAAATGGTGCTAGATGCTATTTAGCTATTTCAGGAGGACTTAATGTAAAATCTTTATTTGGCAGTAAGTCATTCTATAACAATATATCTGATTCATATTACTTAAAAAAGGGGGATGAAATTAAAGTTTTAAAAAAATCTCAAAATAAAATTTTAAAATGGGACAGACTGAAATTTAATATAAATAGATCTATGAAAGTCTTTAAAGGTCCTGAATTTGATTTGTTATCTACTAATTCAAAAAACAAATTGTTTAAAAATGAATTTACTATTAGTACTAACAATAGAATGGCTTATAATCTTAAGGAAAATCTTAAGGATGAGATAAAGTCAATTATTTCATCACCTGTATTGCCTGGTTCAGTTCAATTGACTCCATCAGGGAAAATAATTATACTTCATAGAGATTGCCAAACCACAGGCGGATACCCAAGAATTCTNCAGCTTAGCATAAGTTCATTAAACCATTTATCACAAATAAAATCTAATGAAAAAATTAAATTTAGNCTTATTAATNAGTAATAATGTTTATCTCAATTAATTTGGTTTCATTAATTTTTTTCTCTTGCCTATTCTTTATCCTNTAAAATTTTCTTAATGTTCTCTCTTGTGATTTGTCAGCAATAAATATTGTATCATTTTCAATTTTTGCCCNTGAGTCTTTCATTAGTTTTGCAATTTGATCATTAATAGACTTTATTTCTTGTTTTAACACTCTTCTTTCTAAAATGCCATTAAGATTGCTATCAATTCTAACATTTTTTACTTTATTTATTAGCATAAGTACTCTAGCGTCTCCTCCTTGAGCATAAAGTGAATTAGTATTATATGCGTTTTGATTTCTTAATTTTTTTCCATTAACAATAANATCAATAGGACCTTGATGCCTAAAACTAAATGTTCTTTTTGAAATAAATTCTTGAAGATTAATAATAATTTGAAGATCTGGTCTATAAAATTGAGATTTTAAAACTCCTCTTAGTAGCTCATCTCTATCTCTAGCAGTATATTCCTCTCCAAATAGAAAAATTGTTGGAAGTCTTTTTGTCCCAACATTAACATTCTTTAAATCAATCTTNGACCCTTCCTGTCCATAAATATTACCAAATGATATTATTAAAACTAAAAGAGCTATTAAATAAGATCTCATATTTAAAATTAAAAAAAAGAATCAATTTTATTCTGGCACTTTAAAAACTAAAGGATCAAAATCCCATAAATATGGAAGAAGAAAGAAAACAAATACAGTTAGTAGGATAATTGAAATTAGGTTCATCCATATTCCAACCCTGACCATATCAGGAATTCTTAAATAACCTGATCCAAAAACAATAGCATTTGGTGGAGTCGCTACAGGAAGCATAAATGCACATGAAGCGGCAACTGTTGCAGATACCATTAATATAAATGGATGAACNTCAATTGTCATCGACATTGGATAAAGAATAGGAAGAAGCATTGCAGTAGTTGCAAGGTTGGATGTAATTTCAGTTAAAAAATTAACTGATGCAATTAGAATGAATACTAATAATATCAAAGAAACACCATCCAATAAAGTCATTTGATTACCTATCCATAATGCTAGGCCACTGTCTTTAAATCCTGCTGCAAGAGCCATACCTCCTCCAAATAATAACAAAATCCCCCATGGCAGCTTAACAGCTTCATCCCATTTTAAAATTTTTCTTTCCCTATTTTTTGTAGGTAATAAAAATATTACAATAGCTCCTGTCATAGCAATAATTGTATCATCAATACCAGGTATGATTGATTCAAGTAAGTAAGAACGGCTTATCCATGCAAATGCTGTAAATGCAAAAACTGCAGCTACTAATTTTTCCTCATAACTTATTTTTCCTAGAGCATTTAATTGTTTGTAAATCTCCTCTCTTCCACCTGGAAAAGTTTTCTGTTTAAACTTAAATGCAATACCTGTTATGTATTTCCAACATATAAATAAAAGAATAATCGAAATAGGAAAACCAAATTGGAACCATTTAGCAAAGGTTATCTCATATCCAAAAGTTTCCTCTACAACACCAGCTAATACTAAGTTTGGAGGTGTTCCAATTAAAGTAGCAACACCACCAATTGATGCACTGTAAGCAATAGCTAGCATTAGAGCTTTTCCGAAATTTAAATTCTCGTCCTCAATAGTTTCTGGGTTATCTCTTAACTGGGCAACAATTGCAATTGCAATAGGTAACATCATAACAGCAGTCGCTGTATTTGATATCCACATTGACATAAACGCAGTAGCAATCATAAAACCAAGAATAATGTTTACAATATTAGTTCCAATTACATTTATAATATTTAATGCAATTCGCTTATGCAAATTCCATTTCTCAATTGCAATTGCTATTATAAAGCCACCTATATAAAGAAAAACATACTTATGTCCAAATGAAGCAGTTGTTTCAGTTAATCCTAATCCACCAGTGAGTGGAAACAATATAATTGGTAATAATGCAGTCACAGCTATTGGAATAGCTTCAGTAATCCACCAAATTGCTATCCAAATAGTCGAGGCGAGTATGGCATTAGCTCTAGGGTTTAGACTTTCAGGATTAAAGAAAAATAATACAGCTAAAAAAGCTAAAGGCCCTGATATTAAGCCTATATTTTTTGAATTAATATTCATATTCTGGTTTTAAAAATAATCTATTTTTGTTTACAATAGATAGAAAACCCATTTTGTAATGAAAATTTTAATTGCTCCAGATAAATTTAAAGGATCCTTGAGTGCTACTCAAGTATGTGATGCAATTACAAAGGGGATAAAAATTGATGAATCTAACCATGAAATAATATCATGTCCAATGGCTGACGGGGGAGAGGGATCAATTGATATAATAAATAATTATTTAGATCTTGAACCTGTCGAGTTGATTGTCAAAGATCCATTATTTCGCCCGATAAAGTCTACTTATTATTTTACTGATTTAACAGCTTATATTGAAATGTCATCAGCCTCAGGATTATCCTTGCTTAAAAAAGAAGAACAAAACTGCATGAATACTACCTCTTTTGGAACGGGTCAATTGATTAAAGATGCAATAAGTAGAGGTTTAACTACAATAAACTTATATATTGGAGGAAGTGCCACGAATGATGGTGGAATAGGTATAGCTTCAGCTTTAGGATTTGAATTTTATGATAAGTNTAAAAAACTATTGACCCCAATAGGAAAAAATCTCAACTTAATTAATTATATCGATGGAAGTAGGGTCAATTATAATTTTAATGAAATTAATATAAATGTAATATGTGATGTTGATAATCCGTTATATGGTAAACATGGTGCAGCTTATGTTTACGCTAGACAAAAAGGAGCAAACTCCCTTGAAATAAAAAAATTAGATCAAGGATTAATCAACTTNCAATCAATATTACTAAAATATGATTTTCCGAATGTTACAAATATTCCTGGATCAGGAGCTGCTGGAGGAGTAGGGGGTGGTTTAGTTTCTTTATTTGGAGCAAAATTAATTTCAGGTATAAAGAATCTAATAGAAATTACTCAATTAGAGTCGATGATTAAGGACTGTGATATAATAATTACAGGAGAAGGTAAAATAGATTTACAAACTGAAAAAGGAAAAGTAATAAGTGGTATTTGTAACCTAGCAAGAAAATATAAAAAATCTATTATTGCAGTTTGTGGAGATGAAGATAAAAATGCATCTAAGAGATTAGGATTAAAAAAAGTTTATACCATTTTAGAAATAGCTGATTCAAGAAATGACGCAATATTTAATGGAGAAAAATACTTAATTGAAATAGGTTCTAAAATTTTGACAGACTTAAAAAAAAACCCTGATAAAAATCAGGGTTTTGCGGAGAAAGAGGGATTCGAACCCCCGGAGGTATGACCCTCAACAGTTTTCAAGACTGCCGCATTCGACCACTCTGCCATTTCTCCTAATGCAGTTGCAAATATACATGATTTTGCATA
>JGI24820J26691_1000535_pt1 | contig 11548 bp, 12 predicted proteins | sample METZYME_5_50m_FD_26691 | JGI IMG/M metagenome (IMG submission 26691) | reverse complement strand
AAAATAACAAAATAGAAATTATTTAGTATTAATGCAATTAAGCTAAATAAGATAAATAAGAATATATTTAGTATACCTTCTTCTTCAAAAATTTTTAATAGATAATAAAATACCAATAAAGTCACTAAACCTGAAATAAGGTAACTTTCAATTGTAATTACTGAAATTAAAATTGTACCACTGAACAAAATTGCAGTGAGAGGCATTAAAAAATTTAGATCATAAAATCTTAATTTTATTATTTTATAAGTGACTAAAATTAATAATCCTAAATATATAAAATTCAGTAACCTAAATAAAAAGTAATTATCAATGTTAAGTAAATTTGTTAGCTCGAATGCTATTTTCAATAATATTAAATGTGGATTTATAAATTCTGAGAAATTTGAAACTAATTCTTCGTCTTTAATTAAAATTAATAGTTTTAAGTCCTGAGTAAAAAAAAATGGTACCACAAAAATAATTACTGCCAGAAGTAAAACCCAAATTATTGTGTAGAACACAGTTGGAATATTTTCTGGGAATCTAAAGAAGCTCATTTTTTAAATTATCTAAGTTTAGTAGCATATCGATCTTATTTATTCTATATATTGTGGTTATTTCAATTTTCTTGATGTNNTTTTTGCTCACAATTATAATGNAAAATAAGAGATTAATCTCTTTTTACAGCCTTATAGAAGCGGCTTTTTTCTTAGTGGGCCACTTCTTTCTTAGAGGGTTAGGACAAATTGTTCTAACCCTTTTTTGATTTCTATATTATCTTTTTTACAGAATGCTGAAGCTTATTTTTATGATAATATTTTTTTTCATTGGGTATTTTCTTGCTGATACAGGATTGGTAGACATACCATTTAGAAATATTCCAATTTTAGAAAATTTATATGAGGTTGTAGATTAAATGATTAATACAGATAAAGTTTTACATGGTTTCACAGATCTTAAAAATTTAAATACACTTGGTCCTATTGTTTTAAATCAGGCTAAAGGGATATATGTTTATGATCAGGATGGAAAAAAATATTTAGATGCTAATTCGGGTTTGTGGAATTCAGTAGTTGGTTTCGATCATCCAAGAATGGTCGAGACAGCAAAAAAACAATATGAAAAATTTTCTGGCTACCATGCTTTTTTTGGAAGAATATCTGAGCCAGCAGTAGAATTAGCAGATAAATTAATAGAAATCTCTCCTTTCACTGATGGAAAAGTTTTTTTTACAAACTCAGGCTCAGAAGCTAATGACACCACAGTTAAATTATTATGGTTTATAAATAAAAGAAAAGGTCACCCCAATCGAAGAAAAATAATTACTCGAATTAATTCTTATCATGGCGTTACAGCTGTTTCTGCTTCAATGACTGGGAAACCATATAATAGTGAATTTGGTTTACCTTTGGACGGCTTTATTCATTCTGCATGTCCTCATTATTGGAAATATGGTCTGGAAAAAGAGAGTGAAGAGATGTTTACAAAAAGAATGGGTAAGGATTTAGAGGATTTAATTATAAAGGAAGGGCCTGAAACTATTGCTGGTTTTTTTGCAGAACCTGTTATGGGGGCAGGGGGTGTGATTCCTCCTTCAAAAGGATATTTTGAAATAGTTCAAAAAATTTTAAAAAANTACGATATTCCCTTTATTGCCGATGAAGTAATTTGTGGTTTTGGTAGAACTGGTAACCTTTGGGGATCTCAAACATATAACATTAATCCAGATATTATCATTGCCTCCAAATGTATTACTTCAGGGTTCTTTCCACTTGGGGCAGTTATATTGGGAGAAAAAATGACAAAAGAAATGATGGAAGCGTCCTATAAAGCTGAAGAATTTTTTCATGGCTTCACAGCTGGTGGGCACCCTGTTGGCTGTGCTCTAGCTCTGGAAGCAATTGATATTATTATTAATGAGAAAATGATTGAAAATGTTAGACACCTTGAACCAATATTTATGGGGGGTTTAAAGAATTTTGAAGATTTAGAATTTATTGGTGAGTCTCGAGGTATTGGGCTAATGGGTGCTTTAGAGATGGTTCAAGATAAGAAAAGTAAATTACCCTTCGATGGATCGATATCCATAGGTGAGCGTGTTGCTAATAAATGCATAGAAAATGGATTAATTTGTAGGCCTCTCGGACCGTCGATTGTTTTATGTCCACCTTTTATTACAACAGAGGATGAGATGGTTGTAATATTTGATACTTTAGAAAAAACTCTTAAAGAGGTTTTCAATGAAGTTAAATCTTTAGGACAATAGATCCCGATGTCTTTCTATTTTCCATATCGTTATGAGCATCAGCAACGTTGTCTAAATCATATCTCGTAATTTTATCTAATTTAATTTTATCGTTTGCTATCATCTCAAATAATTTAAGGCTAGCAATTTCAAGCCATTCTCTGTTTGCATAAAAATGGAATAGTGTAGGTCTAGTTAAATAAAAAGAGCCAAATGCTAAATCTGTCATTTGAATATCTTTATACGGTCCAGATGATTGACCAAAGCTAACTAACATCCCGTGTTTTTTGAGACATTTAAATGATTGAAACATTGTATCTTTGCCCACACTATCATAAACCACATCAAGACCTTTGTTATTGGTGATTTCTAATACTTCATTTAAAAAATTTTTTTCAGAATAATTTATTACCTCATCGAAGCCTATTTGTTTTGCTAAATTACATTTTTCTATATTACCAGCTGTGCCAATTAATTTTGCGCCGATATCTTTAATCCATTGTCCTGCTATTAGTCCAACTCCTCCAGCCGCAGCATGAAATAAAACCTCATGATGACTTTGTAAATTATAACTATCACAAACAAGATATTTCACTGTCAGCCCTTTAAGAATTGATGCCGCTGCTTGATCATATGATATGCTATCTGGAATAGAAACGACAAGATCCTCTGATATTATTCTATGTGTTGAGTATGCATTATTAGGCTGTGCGTATGCTACACGTTCACCTATTTTAAACTTTTTAACATCCGAACCTATGGCTTCTATCTCACCGGCGCCTTCAGAGCCTAACACAAGATCAGTTTCTTCAGGCCAAGGATATAATCCTGCTCTGAAGTAAATATCAATAAAATTCACTCCAATCGCTCTATTTTTGATTAAAATTTCATTCGATTTAAGATCAGTGAATTCAATACTTTTCTTTTGAAGAACGCTTGTATCACCAGGCTTATTTGCAACAATTGAATACATTAAAAGAACTTACCATCTAAAAGAATGAATAAACAGTCAATTTGAAAGTCTTGAAATTCTCATTTGAAATCCCAGATATATATTAAGAGAAATTGCCATTTGGAATTTCTTAATTAACGCAGGTTTAAAACTGCCATTAACAATTAACGCTTTAGGAGGTTAATTATGACTACATTTGACTTATCTCCTCTATGGAGATCATCAGTTGGTTTCGATGAGTTTGATAAACTTTTTGACACCGTTTTTTCTACAAACAATAAAGGTGCATCTTATCCGCCTTATAATATTGTCAAACATGACAAAAATATTTACCAAATTACCATGGCAATCGCTGGATTTAGTGAGGATCAAATTGATATATCCCAAGAGGGTAATCTTTTGACTGTTAAGGGTGAAATGGGTGAAGATAAAACTGTAAGTAAATCAGAATATCTATACCGAGGGATTGCTAACAGAAATTTTGAGAGAAAGTTTGAGTTAGCTGATACTGTAAAAGTTATAGAGGCTGATTTGAAAAACGGTCTGTTGAGTATAAATCTCGAAAGAGAAATACCTGAGCACCAAAAACCAAGAAAAATAAAAGTTAATACTAATTCTAAACTTTTATCAGCTTAAAAAAAAATTGGGCTGCTTTTAAAAAGCAGCCCTAATATTTAATCTAATTGAGAAGCAACAAATTCCCAGTTAACCAGACTATCTAAAAAAGCTTTTAAATAATCGGGTCGTTTGTTTCTATAATCTATATAATAAGAGTGCTCCCAAACATCACAACCTAATATGGGCTTCATTCCATCGACCAGAGGATTAGAAGCATTAGGTGACTTAGTGACCACTAATTTACCGTTATCGATGGCAAGCCAAGCCCATCCAGATCCGAATTGAGTTGTTCCTGCCTGAATAAACGCTTCTTTAAATTGATCAATTCCTCCTAAGTCAGATGTAATTCTACTCTCCAATTCGGATGGCATTGAGCCTCCTCCATTGGGTTTCATACATTGCCAAAATAAAATGTGGTTCCAATGTTGGCCGGCATTATTAAAAATTCCTGCCATTGACGAGTCTTTACTTGATTTTACAACTATTTCCTCAAGAGAAGAGTCTTGCATATCAGTGTCTTTAACGAGATTATTTAAATTTGTTACATATGTTTGATGATGTTTGCCATGATGAAAATCGAGAGTTTCTGATGACATATATGGAGCTAATGCATCATTTGCATAAGGTAAGCTAGGTAGTTCAAAAGTCATATTTATTTCCTTTAATTAAAATTCTTAATGCGTATTTTTTATATTATTGTGGAAACAATGACAACCTTTGAAGAAATAGGCCATAAAATATGAAGAATATAGTTAGTATTCAGTCGACGGTCTTAAATGATAAAGTTGGAAATCATGCTGCTCGCTCGATCTTAAGTGTTAGAGGTTATAAATTTTACGAGATACCTACTGTGATTTTAACATCCCATAAAGGTGTAAAAAATACTCTACAAATTAATAACGATAGTTTAAACCCATGGGTAATTTTTAATAATATCAGACAAACATATAAATTAAGCTTGAATGATTTAACAATTATAGGCTACACACCCAACTTAAAGATTTCTAAATCAATTAATAAAATTATTAATTTACAAAATAGAGTTGTATTAGATCCGGTCATGGGGGATATTGGAATAGGGCTATATATAAAAAAAGATGTTGCAAATTTTTTTAAAAAGGTAGTAGCTAAAGTTAAATATGTATCAGCAAATTTTTTTGAGTGGTCATACTTAAATAATAAAGATGTACATAACTATAGTATGAGTGAAATCATAAATGATCTTAAATCATTTACGAAGAAGTTTAATAACCAAGTATTAATAAGNAGTATTCCAAAAAATAAAAAANTATTAAATATTATATGTAACAAAAAANATATATTTGTAATNGAAACACCTNACATAAATTTTAATGAAAGATTTCATGGTGCTGGCGATCAATCCACAGCGTTGTATGCTCACTATATTTATAAAAAAAATAGCACAAAAGAAATCTTAGAAAATGTTACAAATGATATTTATAGTATCTTGTTGAAAAATAAAACACGTTCTAGGAAAATGAAAAAAAAATTTAAGGCTAAGAGCTTAAATAATCTTTAATCAAGATTTCTGCAATTTGCACTGTGTTTAAAGCAGCGCCTTTTCTTAAATTATCAGAAACACACCAGAAATTTAGACCATTTGGAATAGTGAGGTCTCTTCTAATTCTGCTGACATAAACAGGATCTAATCCTGCAGACTCAACGGGAGTCACNTATCCTTCGTCAGCACGATAATCGATCATTTTAAGACCTGGTGATTTTTTGAAAATTTCTCTTACTTNGTCTTCATCATAAGGCTTTTCNAACTCAATATTCACAGCCAGTGAGTGAGATACAAATACAGGTACACGGACACAGGTTGCTGTTAGTTCAATATTTTGGTCAAGTATTTTTTTTGTTTCATGATACATTTTCCACTCTTCTTTTGTTTGACCATCCTCTAAAAAAACATCTATATGCGGGATTACATTAAAAGCGATCTGTTTAGTAAATTTTTCTTTCACTACTGCTTCATTGGCATAAATTGATTTAGTTTGATTGAATAATTCATCCGCAGCCTCTTTCCCAGCACCAGACACAGATTGGTAGGTTGAAACAACAATTCTTTTAATTTTGAAATGATCATGTAATGGTTTTACTGCAACTAGCATTCCCATAGTTGANCAATTAGGATTGGAAATTATATTTTTTTTTCTAAAATCTTTTACTGCCTCAGGATTGACTTCAGCGACTACTAACGGAACATCTGGATCTGTTCGAAAATGAGAAGTGTTGTCNATTACTATACAACCTTGNTTGGCTGCTTTTGGAGCAAACTCACTTGAAATTTTTGCGCCAGGTGAAAANATAGCTATGTCAGTGNCAGAAAAATCNTATTCAGCTAAATCAGCAACAACNACAGACTTGTTTTCNCCATATTCNATNGTACTCCCTTTAGAACGAGAAGAAGCTAAAGCTATTAAATCAGAGTATTGAATTTCTTTTTCATCAATAATGTCTAAAACCTCCCTACCAACATTTCCGGTTGCTCCAACAACAGCAATTTTAGGTTTTTTAGAAGAAGCCAAATTAAATTCTCTCGATTATTAAATCGCCCATTTTAGAGCAGGAAACAAGAGTTTGGTCTTCATTTGTATAAATATCTCCTGTTCTGTAGCCCTCGGAAAGGATTTGTTGGACAGCGTTTTCTACTTTATTCGATAACTCAGGTTTATTGAGGTTATATTTCAACATCATTGATAAGCTTAAAATAGTAGCAATCGGGTTTGCTTTATCTTGACCTGCGATATCTGGGGCACTCCCATGAACAGGCTCAAAAAGACCATGTCTTTTNCCATTTTTTTCTTCACCTAATGACGCCGATGGTAACATTCCAAGTGAGCCAGTGAGCATAGCAGCGCAATCACTTAGTAGATCTCCGAAAAGATTATCGGTAACTATTACATCAAATTGTTTTGGGTTTCTTACAAGTTGCATAGCGCAGTTATCTGCCAACATATTTTCTAGAGTAATATCTTGAAAATCTTTGTGTGTTTCTTTTACAACCTCTCTCCAAAGTACACCCGTTTCCATGACATTAGCTTTCTCAACAGAAGTTACTTTATTATTTCTTTTTCTAGCTAAATCAAAAGCAACTCTGGCAATTCTATCAATTTCGTAGTCATGATAAATTTGTGTGTCTATGGCTTTTTTACCATTTGGTGTGTCTTCTATTCCTCGAGGTTGACCAAAATATACTCCACCAGTTAATTCTCTTACAATCATAATATCTAAATTATTTACCACTTCATTTTTTAAAGTTGAGGCTGAAACGAGAGCGTCAAATACTAGAGCAGGTCTTAGGTTAGCAAAAAGTTCTAATTCTTTCCTCAAACTTAGAAGACCTGCCTCAGGTCTCTTTGATCTTTCAACGTCATCCCATTTTGATCCACCAACTGCTCCCAATAAAATAGCATCAGAATTTATTGCTTTCTCTAGAACAGCTTCTGTTAAAGGCTCACCATTAACATCATAAGAAGCACCTCCAACTAATTCTTTTTCATAACTAGCATTAAGGCCTTGTTGATTTAATTTTTCAATTACTCGAATTGTTTGGTCTGCAACTTCCACACCTATACCGTCTCCAGGCAAAACTAAAATTTTAGAACTCATCTAATTTTCCTTAAATAACCATGGTTTTTTATTTTTTTTATCCTCTTCATAAGCATTAATTTTGTCTTGGTAACCAAGAGTAATACCTATGTCGTCTAGTCCCTGCAAAAGTCTATCTTTTCTGAAATCTTCAATTTCAAAATTGATTGAATGGTTTCCAGCTTTAATAGTTTGCTCGGGAAGGTCGATTGTGAACTCGGTTTGATTTTTAGCTGCTGTCATCAACTTATCAAGTTGATCGGGCTAACAACAATAGGTAAAATTCCATTTTGAAAGCAATTATTATAAAAAATATCTGCAAAACTTGTTGAAATGACACTCCTTATTCCAAAATCTTTAAGTGACCAAGGAGCATGTTCTCGGCTAGAGCCACATCCAAAATTATCACCAGCAACCAAAATTTTTGACTGATCAAAAGGAGATGTGTTTAGAACAAAATCTTTAATGAGATTTCCGTCATTATCATATCTCATCTCATAAAATAAACTCACACCAAGACCAGTTCTTTTTATTGTTTTAAGAAATTGTTTCGGGATGATCATATCCGTATCGATATTAACAATTGGCAAAGGTGCAGCGATCCCTTTTAGAGAATGAAACTTATCCATATTATGTAAAATCTCTTATATCTGAGATATTTCCTGTTATGGCGGAAGCTGCAGCAAGCTCCGGGCTCATTAAATGAGTTCTTCCACCACGACCTTGTCGACCTTCAAAATTTCTATTGGAAGTTGAAGCGCATCTTTCACCAGGTTTTAATTGGTCAGGATTCATACCAAGGCACATTGAGCAACCAGCCTCTCTCCATTCAAAGCCAGCATTTTTTAAAATTATATCTATTCCTTCTTCTTCCGCTTGTTTCTTAACTAAGCCCGATCCTGGTACTATCATGGCTTGAATATGCGAAGCAATTTTTTTATCTTTGACAATTGATGCTACTTTTCTCAGATCTTCAATTCGACCATTTGTACAAGAACCTATAAATATTTTATCCAATTTTATATCTGTTATTTTTGTTCCAGGTTTAAGACCCATATACTCAAGAGATCTTTCGATACTTTTCTTTTTATTCTCTGTTTTAGCACTATCTGGGTTTGGTACTGTACCGTTAACTGCCACAACATCTTCTGGGCTAGTTCCCCACGTCACCATTGGGTCGATTTCTGAACTATTGATAATTAATTCATGATCATAATTTGCATCTTTATCCGAGGGAAGAGATGACCAGTATTCTACTGCTTGATCCCAGTGATCAGCTCCAGGTGCATAAGGTCTACCTTTGATATAATTAAAGGTCGTTTGATCGGGACAAATTAAACCAGCGCGAGCACCAGCTTCTATACTCATATTACAAATAGTCATTCTGCCTTCCATGGAAAGACTCATAATAGATGACCCAGCATACTCAATAACATGGCCAGTTCCTCCTGCTGTTCCAATTTTTCCAATTATGTACAAAATTAAATCTTTAGAGTTTACTCCAAAAGGAAGCTCTCCATTGACAGAAATTCTCATATTTTTTGCGGGATTTTGTACAATAGTTTGTGTAGCCAAAACATGCTCTACTTCACTTGTTCCGATACCAAAAGCAAGAGCTCCAAAGGCTCCATGCGTAGAAGTATGGCTGTCACCGCAAACTATTGTCATACCTGGTTGAGTAATTCCTTGCTCTGGTCCTATAATATGAACGATGCCTTGTCTTTGATCCATTAAATCAAAATATTGAATTCCATGTTCTTTAGTATTTTTTGCTAATGTTTCAACTTGAATTTTACTTTGTGGATCCTCAATGTTTTGTCTGTTTATAGTTGGAACGTTATGGTCTGCGACAGCTATCGTAGCTTCTGGTCGATGAACTGGACGATTAGATAATTTCAATCCTTCAAAAGCTTGCGGGCTAGTTACCTCATGAACTAAATGACGATCTATATATAAAAGGCTGGTCCCATCATCTCTTTGACCAACGAGATGCTCAGACCAAATTTTATCAAAAAGTGTTTTTGGGCCTTGGTTGCTCAAGATATTACTTTATTTAGCTTTTAGTTTCAGCCTCTTCTGCTTTTTTCTCGGCAGGTTTTTCTTCTTTTGGTTCCTCTTCAACTTTTGCATCTTCTTGGGGTGATGACCCAGCTGATTTAGCTTCCTCTTTTGGTTGATCTAAAGGTTTAGGGTCTTCTTGGGAGGTTGTTTCCTCTGTTTTGGTTTCTTTTATTTCTTCTTTTTGTGGTTCTTGATTTGCAGATGTTTCTGATTTAATTTCATCGTTTTTTTCCTCTGAAACTTCTTTAGTTTCTTCAATTGAGGATACATATTGTTCGTCATCGTATGCTCGACCATCAGTTCTCTCTGCTATTCTTGCCTTCTTACCAGATAAACCTCTAAGGTAATATAATTTTGCTCTTCTTACATCACCAACTTTTACTCGTTCAATTGAGTCAATGACATTACTGTATAATGGGAAAACTCTTTCTACTCCTTCGCCACTTGAAATTTTTCTAACAGTGAATGATGAGTTGAGACCGTTGTTTTTTTTACCAATACATACTCCCTGAAATGCTTGGACCCTTTCTTTATTTCCTTCTTTAATCTTTACATTAACTTTCACTGTGTCACCGGGTGCAAAATCTGAAACTTTTGAACTTTTTAAAATCTGTTGTATTTGAGATTGTTCGTAATCTTTAATTATTTCATTCATTGTGTGCTCCATCCAATATTGGTTTATGGGCGATATCAGAGCGCCATATTCTACTCATTTTTGTTTTTTTTTAAATAGTTTTTAAATAAATCTGGCCTATTTTTTTTAGTATTTTCCATTGAGTTTTGGTGCTTCCAAAGATCTATATCAGCATGTTTCCCGCTCAAAAGAATAGATGGCACTTCTATTTTCGAGAAATTAGGGGTTACCCAAGGGTTTGGTCTTGTGAATTGATCATGCTCGACAAGTCCGTTTTGGAAGGACTCAATAGAGTGTGTATCGTTATTTCCCAGAACACCAGGTTGAAGTCTCATTAACGCCTCAATAAATAATAACGATGCTATCTCTCCTCCATTTAATATAACATCACTTACAGAAATCTCTTGAAATTCATAGTAATCAATTACTCTTTGGTCAATTCCTTCATATCTACCGTTAAGTAAAATAAAATTTTGATTTAAATTATAATTAGTTAAATTATTTTGTGTAAGTTTTTTACCTTTGGCAGAAAAACAAATCTTATTACAACTATCTAATTCATCTTTATTAAAATTTGCTTCGATAGATTTTGAAATTATATCGGGTCTTAATACCATGCCTGCCCCACCACTGAAAGGTTTGTCATCTACAGAGTTTGCGGATAGATTACTATAATCTCTTATATTGATGGTATTAATTTCAAAATGGTTTTTTGATAAAGCTTTACCTAATAAACCGTGCTGCAAAATACCAGGAAAGACCTCTGGAAATAAAGTAAGTATATTAAACTTTATCATTAATTTTTTATTGTAATTTTTTTTTCTTTGATATTTACNAATGGAAAATTTTGTTCAGTAAATCTAAAAAATTCCTTTTTTTTGCTCTTTGTAAAATATANTTCTAGCAAATCTCCTGCTCCAAAATTAACAACCGATGCAACTTCGCCAACTTTTTGATCTTTATTATCAAATACTTCAAGTCCCTCTAGATCATGAAAATAATATTCATTTCCTTCTACTGGTGATAATTGTTCTTTTTTTAAAAAAATTTTNTTGTTAACAAACTTTTCAGTATCTGTCCTNTTATTTATTTCATTAATTGTTATAAGAGGACTTTTTTTATCGAAAGACACAAGTTTCAATTTAATAGTTTTTTCATTATCTAAGTAAAATTCTTTGAACTGATTTACATCACGGTCATCATTTAAATAGCTGTGAAACCTTAGCAGACCCTTNGTTCCTTTAGGTCTGCCAATAACGCCAACTTGTATGAAATGTTTCTCAAAGGAGGTCACAAGTAATTACTCCTTAGGTTCCTCTTTGGTGTCAGGTTTATCTTCTGAAGTCTCAGCTGAGCCCTTCTCTTCTTTAGGCTCTTCTTCTGCAGGAGCTTCCTCTTTCTTTTCCTCCGGCTCAGATGTCTCCTCTGTCTTTACCTCTTCGGC